>Ga0228699_1000006_pt1 | contig 290046 bp, 286 predicted proteins | sample McNCre217_Aug_MG_FD_178016 | JGI IMG/M metagenome (GOLD analysis project Ga0228699, IMG submission 178016) | Freshwater microbial communities from McNutts Creek, Athens, Georgia, United States - 2-17_Aug_MG | ecosystem: Environmental > Aquatic > Freshwater > Creek | place: USA: Georgia... | reverse complement strand
CGGCGGCTTGTTGCCACGCAGACCCCACGCGCAGCGTGAGGCTTTGCGCCAACATCCAGCCCATTTGGCAAAACGCCAGCAGCAAGGCCCATAGCAAAGCGGGCCATAGAGACAACTGACTGAACCACACGGCCAATGCTGCCACGGGCAGCAACCCTATGCCGCGCACGGTGCTGGCATGCCATGCGTGTTTGGCCGCTATGTGCGTGGGTAAATGTTGGTTGGCCAGCAAGCTGAGTGGCGCTTGGGCCAGCGCCAAGGTCATCCAGAAAAAACCGATTTGACTGATGACCGAAAACTCACCCACTTCTTGTGGCGTGAACCAGCGCAGCATGAGCAGCGCAAATGCCACTTGCGTGCCAAATGCGATCATGCTGGCCAAGGCCACCACACGGCTGGTATTCAACGCACACCGCCTTGTGGCCATGTTCGCGCAGACGCTTCGGGCGTGATGTGCAAATGTTTCCAAATTGCCAGCTTGCCTAGCAGCTTGGGCCAAACGAGTTCACGCACATCAGGTACGACGTAGGGGTAAGCGTCTAGCGCTTCGCCAAAGCTATGTTGCCAGCTGTTGGGGTCGTCGCGCAGCAAATGAAAGTTGCCTTGGTAGTGCGCCGCAAAGTAGCGCACCCACGCGTAGTCGTTGCTCACTACGGGCAGGCCCACGGCGCAGTATTCGAGCAGCTTGGTCGAGGTTTGTTGGTTGTAGGGCTCGATGTTGCTAACCAGATTCAAGCCAAAACGTGCACGGCGCAATTGGTGTGGCACATCGGCGTGGGGCACGCGGCCTGTGCAGGTCACGCGGGTGGGCAACTGCGCGCGCAACGCATCGGGCACATCGCCCACCAGCAGCAAAGTGCGGCCAGCATCGTGAATGCTTTGTAGCAGTGTCACAAAGGGCAACAGGCGGTTCATTTCGCCCAAGTAGACCAAGTCAAATTCGTTGGGCGGTATGCGGGCTGGGGCGTCGTCTTCGTATGAGGGCTCGGGCAATGCAGGGGCGGCCGCATCAAAAAAGGCTTGTGCCACGCCCATGTCGCGCAGGGCGTGCGGCACGCCGTCGTCGAAGCCCATGCGCTCGCGCACCCAGCCGTTTTGAAAGAAACGGTAGTCGGGTTTGGGCTGTGTCCAGTGTTTGACAAAGTCTTTCAGCCACGCGTGCGGCGGGGCGGAGGTCGAGGCGTATTCGTGGATATGGAATGCGTTCTTCAAGCGCCGCGCTTCTGTGCTGGGCACGCGCCCGCACATCCACCACACCACTTGTGCGTTGAGGGGAACGGTAGCGCCCGTGGCATGCACCAAGGCTTGGTGGCCGTGCGAGGTGATGAAGTCAACGTACGCATCAATCTCTGGCAAGTACGCTGGGCCGCCACGCACGAAGTGAACACAGACGGTCGGCTTTTGAGCGCTGGCGCTCAATGGCGTGGTGACGTTCAACATGTGCGCAGCACCTCTTGCCAGTTGCCCACAAAGTGGTCGATGTGATGACGTGCCACGATGCGGGCCATGTCGTCGCGCACTTTCTGCTCGGGCAAGCTCAACACCGTCATCACGGCTTCGGCCAATGCCACGGGGGCATCACCGCGGGCCAGTAGATAAGGTGCATCAAGGTCGTACAGCTCGCGCATGGCAGGGATAGGCAGCGACACGCAGGGCACGCCGCAGGCCAGCGACTCTAGCGCGGTCATGGGGCAGCCTTCGTAGCGCGAGGTGAGCAGCGTCATTTGCCATGGCGTGTACAGGCTCGTGCCGCTGGGGTGTTTGCCCAAAAAGTGCACGCGGCCTTGGTACATCAGGTCCATGCCGTCGTGAATCATCTTGCGGTGCATGGGACCTTCGCCCACGATGCCCAGCTGTGCTTCGTCGGGCAAAAAGCGCAAGGTGTCTAGCAGCAGGTGCGGGCGTTTTTCGGCAGACAAGCGGCCCACATAGCCCAGCAGCAAAGGCGGCATGCCTTCTCCGCCGTGGCCTGCATGCACATGGATGGCTTGGCCTTCAGGCATGGGCGCAATGCCGTTGGGCACCACGGTGCAACGTTGTTGCTTGCCCAGCGTGATGAAGCTGAGCAACGAGTCTTGCGTGGTGCGCGACACGCACACAAACTGGCTGACTTGTTTGTAGAGCAGTTTGAGCCAAAGTTTTTTCACCGCCGATGCGCCGGCTTCGTGCAGCACATCTATCAACGGGCCATGTACCCAGCTGACCAGTGGCTTGCCTGTGATGGCTTTGAGCGCTGCGCCGCAATAGGTGGGGCCAAAGTTGTGCGTGGCCACAATCACATCGTGTTGTTTGGCGGCGCTGACCAAGGCGGGCCATTGCGTTTGTTGCCACGGCAGCGCGGTGACTTGCCAGCCTTGCGCACGGAGAGCATCCGCCAAGGTGCGCGTCATGGTGTGCACGCCCCCCCAGGTGGGCTCTTCTAGCAACAAGATGCGGCGTGCGTGAGAGGCGGTGGTCATGTCGGGCGCGTATGGAGAACAGCTTGGCGTTATTTAGCGCGCACCAAAACCCGTGCACACGGTCTTGACGGTTTTGGCGGCAATGAGCAAATCGAGCGCGAGCGAGTAGTGCGCCACGTAATACAAGTCGTAGCTGAGCTTGATGCGCGTGGTGTCGATGCTGTCGGCGTAGCCTTGCTGTACTTGGGCCCAGCCAGTGAGGCCGGGGCGCACCAAGTGGCGATAGGGGTAGCTGGGGATGGTGGCCGCAAAGTCGCGCACAAAAGCGGTTTGCTCTGGGCGCGGGCCAACCAGGCTCATGTGACCCATGAGCACGTTGAAGAGCTGCGGCAGTTCGTCTAAACGGCTGCGGCGCAACACGCGGCCGACGCGTGTGATGCGTGGGTCTTCGGCTTGCGCAAAGTGCACGCCGGGGGCTTGTAAGCCGTGCACCATGCTGCGAAATTTCCACAGCGTGAACACTTGGCCATCGCGGCCCACGCGGGGCTGCGAATACAACGCGGGGCCTTTGGAGTCAAAGCGCACAGCCAGTGCCACGCCTGCGGCGAGTGGCAACCACAAGGGGGCGAATGCGATGACGGTGGCCACGTCGAGCAAGCGCTTGGCGCGGTCATAGCTCGGGTCGTTGTCGATTTCCCAAAGCGAATCAGCGGCGGTGGGCAGCATCTTGCGGCCGCTGGTGAGCTCTGCCACGGCTTCGACGCTGTAGAGGCGCAGGTGCTGCATCTTGAGTTCGCCCAACAAACGCGTGCGTTCGTCGGTGCTGCGCACATGGCGGTCGAGCACCACGCCGTCGCATGCAGGCAGGGGCGTGTCGCTGTTGGGGGTCCATGCGATGAGCTGCACGGCTTGTGGGTCTAGCGTGTTGGGGTTGAGGCACGCGGCCAGTTGTGCGGGCACGTTGGCATCAATGTGCACCAAGCGCAAGGCGCGGTGTTTGACGTGGCGGCGATAGCCCCACCACAGCCACAGCGTGGTGGCGGCATAGGCCCAGACCACCGCTGCACGAGAGTAAGGCTGCTGCAACAGCGCAAAGCCCAAAGGCGTGAACACAAACGGCGCTGTGGTAGAGACCCACAACACACCGCTGCGCTCGGCCACGGGCAGGTGGGACGCGCGCATGAGCAAGTGCGTGGCCACCGCATAGGGCAACACGCACCACCACAGCGTTTCACCAAACTGGTAGGTCATGAGGCCTGCGTCTTCAAACAGCTGTGCCGCCATGAAGCTAGGCACCAACATCCACACGCCCCACAAGGCCCAGCGTTGCAGCGCATCGCGGCGGCGCACCGAGGCGGACACCAAACCTGCGCTGTTGTGCGTGCTGGTGGCTGCGTCAGCGGTGAGTTGTGTGGCTGTTGTGGTTTCTTGCGTGCATTGGCGATACACCTCCAACACGCGCTCGGCCATGGGCTCGGCGGCAAAGCAGTCTTCAAATTTTTGTTGCGCAGCACGGCCCAAGCGTTTGCACATGTGCGGGTCGCGCACGAGTTGCAAAAGTTTCTCGGCCACAGCCTCAGGGGTGTTGGCCACCAAGATGCCGTCTTGGTAGGCGTTGATTTGCTCGCGAATGCCAGGTAGGCTGCTGGCCAGCACGCACAGGCCCGCACGCATGGCTTCGAGCACGGTGATGGGCATGCCTTCGTGGTCGGACAGCAGCACAAACACCTGGTGTTGTGCGAGCAGTTCGCTCACATGGCTCACGTCGCCCGCCCAGGTGATGTTTTTCAGGTTCAGCGCTTTGGCTTGTGCGCGTAGCTGTGCCTGCAGCGGGCCATCGCCAGCCAGTGTGACGGGCAGCTCGTGGCCCAAGGCGTTGCGCACTTTGGCCAAGGCTTGCAGCAGCAGGTCGTGGCGTTTGGGGCTCTTCATGCGCGCCACCATGATGAGGCGCGGCAAGGCGGATGGGTTGTGTGCGGGGGCCGCGTTTGTGTCGGCGGTGTCGTCTTGCGTCTTGGGTTCAGGCGCAGGCAAACGTGCAATGCCGTTGGCGATGATGTGCACGCGCTCAGGCGCAATGGCCAAGTCAAAGGCCAGCTCGCGCTCGTATTTGGACACGCAAATCATCTGCGTGGTCCAGCGTGCCAGCAAACGTTCCGCCAGTGCGGACGCGGTGCGGCGCACCAGCGGCACTTCGGGTTTGAAGCCGAAGCCGTGCACGGTGTACACCGCTGGCACCCCTGAAGAATGCGCGGGCACATATGCGCGTTTGGCCGCGATGCGGGCCACCACGCCACCAATGGCGCTGTGGCCATGCACGAGGTCGGGTTTGTGGGTGTTGATCAGTTCGGTCAGCTGCTGCACCGCAGGCCAAAGCTTGAGGGGGTTGAGTGACTCCACCATGTCGGGCATGGGGCACACGGTGATGCCCATCGCGCTGAGTTCGCGGCCCAGCACCGATTCGTCCACCGGCCCGCCAATCACCACGGTGAATTGCACGCGTGCTTGCAAAGCTTCACACAAGTCCCGCACATGCGATTGCGCACCACCGGCTTCGCCTTTGGTGATGACCACCATCACATGCGGCACTTGGGCAGCGGCTTGCACGGCGGCAAGGTCTAGGCTCGCCCATGGGCTGTTGCGACGACGTTGGGGTTCGACCAGGCCAGCCAAATGCAGCGTGGTTTCGACATGCACGCCTTGGTCGACCACTGGCTCAGGTGTTGGCGCTTGAACTGCATCGTTTGTTGTGTCTGGTGCGAGCTCTGCAGAGCTCGGTGCTACTTCATCGCTCACAGGCGCATCGTGTGCAGCGCCAGAAACAGACGGGGCAGCGTCAGTGACAACGGGTTGCGCTGAAGGGCTAGGCAATGCCTCACCCGCATTGGCGTCTGCAACTTCTACTTTGGGCTCTGCCACCTTGCGCTTGGCGCGAGGTTTTTTAGGTACTGCCGCAGCCGGCAATGTCGCTGGTTCGTAGGCTGGCGGGAAGTCGTCAAACAGGGACAGCGTGCCGTCGTCTTGGTTTTTCATAGGGGTGTGTCAAAACCTTGTGGGTTCATGGACTGCCAGCGCCATGCGTCGGCGCACATGCGCTCTAAGTCAAATCGGGTTTTCCAATTGAGCAAGGCTTTGGCTTGGCGTGGATCGGCCAAACACTGGGCTACGTCGCCAGGGCGGCGCGGTACCACTTTATATGGAATGGGCACGCCGTTGACGCGTGCAAAGGTGTCCACCATGTCTTGCACGCTCACGCCACGGCCTGTGCCGAGGTTGACGGTGAGTAGCTTGGGCTCGTTCAACGCACGCAGCGCGGCCAAATGACCAGCAGCCAAGTCGCTCACGTGCAGGTAGTCGCGCACGCCGGTGCCGTCGGGCGTGTCGTAGTCGTTGCCAAAAATTTGCAAGTGCGCGCGCTGGCCCAAGGCCACTTGTGTGATGTAGGGCATGAGGTTGTTGGGGATGCCGTTGGGCGCTTCGCCCAACAAGCCGCTTTCGTGCGCGCCCACGGGGTTGAAGTAGCGCAGGATGGCGATGCTCCAGCGTGGGTCAGCCGCGTGCAGCTCGCGCAGCGCGTCTTCGCACATGAGCTTGGTGCGGCCATAGGGGTTGGTGGCGGTGAGGGCTGCGGTTTCGGGGATGGGCACGCTCACGGGGTCGCCATACACGGTGGCCGACGAGCTAAACACGATGCGGCGCACGTTGGCGCGGTCCATGGCTTGCAGCAGGTTAATCGTGCCGCTGACGTTGTTCTCTAAATAGCGCAGAGGCTGGGCGACTGACTCGCCCACAGCCTTGAGGCCCGCAAAGTGGATGACGCCTGCAAAGTCGTAGCGCGCAAACAGGGCGTCCAGAGCGGCCGAGTCGCGGATGTCGGCCTGCACAAACTCAAGGGGGCTGGCGCCTAATTTGGCTAGGCGGTCCAGCACTTTGGGGCTGGAATTGCACAAATTGTCCAAAATGACCACAGGTTGGCCCGCCTCAGCGAGGGCGACCACGGTGTGCGAGCCAATGAAGCCAGTTCCGCCAGTAATCAAAATAGGATGTGTCATGTCAGCAATTCTTAGAAGTTTTGAGATTATCCCCTGCAGGCATGCGGTCTCCACCCTAAAATAAATACAGCTTGTGGGCGGGCACAGTTAGCACGTTCGGAAGCTGTTTTCTATCTTCTTACCTTTAGTACTTTCATGAAACGCACACATTCCTCTCACGCTGCAGCGCACGCAGGCGCTGAATCTTGCATTGCCCTCATCGACGCCCGTTTTTTGGCGTGGTTGCAAGGCCAAACCGACACCGCACAAGACCACGTGCGCCCGCAGTTGCACCCGCTGCTGAGCAACGCCTTGGCCCACAACGGCCTGGAGCTGAATCTGCGTCGCATTTATTGGTACAGCGACACCCCCGATGACCAAGTCGTTGGCGGCCAAGTCAGCCGTGCCGTGCTGCCCCACAGCCAAGACGGCGGCTTGTCGATGTTGCGCACCTTGGGCGCCGACCTGAAGCGTTTGGCCGAACGCGGCGCGTGCGACCACCTGCTAGTGGGCAGCGATGACGAACGTTTGATTAGCCTGATTGACGAAGCCCAGTTGCACGGCGTGTCGGTGCACCTGCTGGCCGACGAAGCTTCGCGCAACATGACGCAGCTCAACCGCGAAGACCCAGGTTGGGCGCGCTTGCTGTCGCAAGCCGACCAGCGCGTGGTGTTGGGCGCACAAGCCTTGCGCGAAGGTGGTTCACGCCACGCCAGCTCGATGCACGCTGTGCCGCAAATTGACCCTGAGCAGTTGCGCGAGCAGCTCAACACAGTCATCAACACCTGGTGGGCCGACGAGCCCGAAGACCTGCGTGAAGAGCTGCGCGAAGAGTTGCAAAACACCCGCGGCATTCCACAAGAAGTGGACCGCCAGTTGCTGTTGGGCGTGCGTCGCGTGCTGGAACGCGCGCTGAGCTTCCAAGAGAAAAAACTGTTGCGCGAAATGGTGCGCGAGCTGGTGTTGGGCCCACAAGCGGCACAAGCATCCGCTGCCGAACACGCAGAATAAACACACCACAGAGTCATCACCCTACGGAGTTGTCAACATGAGCAATTTTTCTCCCGCAGACATCTTGGCCCAAGCACTGCCCTACATACGCAAGTTCCACGGCAAAACCTTGGTCATCAAATACGGCGGCAACGCCATGACCGACCCCGCGTTGCAAAAAGCATTTGCCGAAGACGTGGTGTTGCTTAAGCTGGTAGGCATGAACCCTGTGGTGGTCCACGGTGGTGGTCCGCAAATTGAAGGCTTGCTGCAACGCTTGGGCAAGAAGGGTGAGTTCATCGAAGGCATGCGCGTGACCGACGCCGAAACCATGGAAGTGGTGGAGTGGGTGCTGGGCGGCGAAGTGCAACAAGACATCGTGGGCCTCATCAACCAAGCCGGTGGCAAGGCTGTGGGCTTGACAGGCCGCGATGGCGCGATGATTCGCGCCAAGAAACTCACCGTACATGACAGCAAAGACCCGAACAAAGAGTACGACGTGGGCCAAGTGGGCGACATCGTCAGCATCGACCCCAGCGTGGTGAAAGCCTTGCAAGACGATGCGTTCATTCCCGTGGTGAGCCCGATTGGCTTTGGTGAGAACAACGAGAGCTACAACATCAATGCCGACGTGGTGGCCGCCAAATTGGCCACGGTGCTGAGCGCTGAAAAACTGTTGATGCTCACCAACATCCGCGGTGTGCTCGACAAAGCGGGCGAGTTGCTGACCGAGCTGACCCCCCGCCGCATCGACGAACTGATTGCCGACGGCACCATCAGCGGCGGCATGATTCCTAAGATTGCGGGCGCCTTGGATGCTGCCAAGAGCGGCGTGAATGCGGTGCACATCATCGACGGTCGTGTGCCACACGCTATGCTGCTGGAAGTCTTGACCGAGCAAGCGTTCGGCACCATGATTCGTTCGCACTAACTTCACTCGCACGCCATGTCTGACAACGCCTTGCCCGACGATGCAGCTCCCGATCACGAGGAGCCCAAGGTTCGCCAACGCATGAAGCCAGGCCAACGGCGTGAGCAAATTTTGCAAACGCTGGCTGGCATGTTGGAGCAGCCAGGCACCGAGCGCATCACCACCGCGCTCTTGGCCGCCAAGCTGGAGGTGAGCGAGGCCGCGTTGTACCGCCACTTCGCCAGCAAGGCGCAGATGTTTGAAGGCTTGATCGATTTCATCGAGCACAGCCTGTTCAGCCTGATCAACCAAATTGCCGAACGCGAAGGCGACGGCGCACACAAAGCCGCGCGCATGGTGACGGTGCTGTTGCAGTTTGGTGAGAAAAACCCAGGCATGGCCCGCGTGATGGTGGGCGATGCCTTGGTGTTTGAGAACGAGCGCCTGCACCAGCGCATGAACCAGCTGTTTGAGCGCATCGAATCGGCCTTGCGCCAAGTGCTGCGCACAGCAGCCGAGGCCAACAAATCAGCCTCACCCACCGCAGATGCCCAAGTGCGTGCAGCAGCGCTGGTGGCGTTTGCCTTGGGCCAATTGCAGCGCTTTGCGCGCTCGGGCTTTAAGCGTTCACCGCTGGACCACTTGGATGCCTCGCTGGCGCTGATGTGTCGCTGACGTGCTTGGTGTGTCCATTGCGTGACGACAAAATCTAGCCGTTCATCTTCAATCCATTTCTAAAGGCGACCTATGAAACTCGTGCGTTACGGCAACCCCGGCAAAGAAAAACCAGGCCTCATCGATGCTGCAGGCAAGCTGCGTGACTTGAGCAAAGTCATCGCCGACGTGACGCCCGAGCAACTGAACGACAAAGCCTTGGCCAAGTTGGCCAAACTCAACACAGACAAACTGCCCTTGGTCAAAGGCAAGCCCCGCATGGGTTGCCCTGTGGCGAACGTGGGCAAGTTTTTGGCAATTGGCCTGAACTACGCCGACCATGCTGCCGAGGCGGGCATGCCCATCCCCAAAGAACCCATTGTGTTCACCAAGGCCATCAGCTGCATCCAAGGTCCGAATGACGATGTGATGCTGCCCAAAGGTTCGGTCAAGTCTGACTGGGAAGTGGAGCTGGGCATTGTCATTGGCACCGAGGCGCGCCATGTGTCACAAAAAGCAGCGCTGGACCATGTGGCGGGTTATTGCCTGATCAACGATGTGAGCGAACGCGAATACCAACTGGAGCGCGGCGGCACATGGGACAAGGGCAAGGGTTGCGACACCTTCGGCCCCATCGGTCCTTGGCTGGTCACGCGTGACGAAGTGGCGAACCCGCAAAAGCTCAACATGTGGCTAGACGTGAACGGTGTGCGCATGCAAACCGGCAACACCAAAACCATGATTTTTGGCGTCGCCAAAATCGTGAGCTACCTCAGTCAGTTCATGACGCTCAAACCCGGTGACGTGATTTGCACCGGCACGCCGCCTGGTGTGGGCATGGGTGCCAAGAAAGATGGCAAGCCAGCGCCTGTGTATTTGAAGCGCGGCGATGTGATGACTTTGGGCATTGAAGGTTTGGGTGAGCAGCATCAGAAGGTAGTGGCTTTTAAGCTCTGACCTTTGTTCTATTAGTAAAAGGCCACCTTTGTTGGTGGCTTTTTTGTTTGCGCCGGGGAGGGCGCGTTGCGCACATGGGGTGCGGCGTCTTCCTCATGCTGGAGTACCAGAAATCGTCAGCCGCCGCACCCCATGTGCGCAACGCTTTGGGTCTTCGTTGCTGCTGCAACATCAGTCAGCCAGGGCATGTGTCAATCTCGAAGGCGCCATCGCATCAGTAGTCACAACGCGTGCGCGCAACCAGACGAGCGAAGCAACGTCGTACGCAGACTTCGGGGAGGGGCTTAGGGCAGGTGACGATTTCTGGTACTCCAGCATGAGGAACCTGCCCTAAGCCCCTCTCCGAAGCGAGCCCAGAAAAAGCGCAAGGATTTAAAGCGACACCACCTGCAACCCAGGCAAGGTAGCCATAGGAAACTCTTCATGGTCAAACGCCTTGTCGCCATCTTCTGACGCCACCCCCGTGGTCACCAAGTTCTTGAAATCAAACTTCGTGTGATCCATTAAATGCGAAGGCACCACGTTTTGCATGGCTGCAAACATGTTCTCAATGCGGCCTGGAAACTTCTTCTCCCACTCGCGCAACATCTCTCCCACCACTTGGCGCTGCAAGCCGTCTTGGCTGCCGCACAGCGTGCACGGGATGATGGGGAACTGCCGCACTTTGGACCAACGCTCTAAATCTTTTTCGGCCACGTAGGCCAAGGGGCGAATGACCATGTGGTCGCCGCCATCGCTCACCAGTTTGGGCGGCATGGCTTTGAGCTTGCCGCCGAAGAACATGTTCAAGAAGAAGGTCTGCAAGATGTCGTCGCGGTGGTGGCCCAGCGCAATTTTGTTGCAGCCCAACTCGCCCGCCACGCGATACAAAATGCCGCGACGCAGGCGCGAGCACAGGCTGCACATGGTTTTGCCTTCGGCGATTTTTTCTTTGACAATGGAGTACGTGTCTTGCGTTTCGATGCGGAACTTCACGCCCACTTGCGCCAAATACTTGGGCAACACATCGGCAGGAAAGCCGGGTTGCTTTTGGTCGAGGTTGACCGCAATCAATTCAAAGCTGATGGGCGCGCGTTGCTGCATCATCAGCAAGATGTCGAGCATGGCGTAGCTGTCTTTGCCGCCTGACATGCAGACCATGATCTTGTCGCCTTCTTCGATCATGTTGTAGTCCACGATGGCTTGACCGACTTGGCGGCACAGGCGTTTTTCGAGCTTGTGGTTTTCGTGCTCGATCTTGATTTGTTTCGGGTCTTTGTTGAGGTCTTTTTCAGCAGTCGTCATAGTCACCATTGTCCTGTTTCCATGCGAATGGCCACTTCGCAGTCTTCAAAAATTTCCAGCTTGGCTATTTTCACGCGCACGCCCAGCACGCCTGGCAGTTGCATGAGGCGGTGAGCGAGTTTGCCAATCAGCGTTTCGAGTAAGTTGACATGCTCCGCCGTGCATTCGGTGATGATGATTTGGCGCACCTTGCGGTAGTCCAGCACATGACAAATGTCATCGTCGTGCGGCAACAGAGGCTGCGTGCCCAAGTTCAATTCGGCATCGACCTGAATGGGCTGTGGGTCGGTTTTTTCGTGTTCCAAGATGCCCAGGTTGGCATCAAAACGCAGGCCGGTGAGGTTCAAAATTTGGGTGCCTTTGCTGGCCATATCAGAGCACTCCGGGTTTGGCGCGGAACACTTCCACACCCACCGCTTCGCAGTCGGGGTAGACGTCGGGCTTGCGGGTGGACACGCGCGCGGCCATCACGCCGGTGTGTTCGAGCAAGTGCGTGAGGATGTCGTCACACAAGGTTTCTTGCAGATTGATGTGGCCTTGTGCAATGCGGCCATGCACCACGGCGCGTACAAAGTCGTAGTCCACCACTTCGTCGATGCGGTCGTCTTTGGGGCTGGTGCCCGCGAACGACACATACAAATCCACGTCGATGATGATGCGCTGTGCGGCTTGCAGTTCGTGGTCGTGAATGCCAATGTTGGCTTGCACGGTGAGGCCGCGCAAAAATAAGCGGCGGCAGTTCAGTAAAAGTTGGTCGTTCATGATTTGAAAAGCTCCTCGACCACAAACATCACATCACGTGCGAGTGGTACCAAATGTTGCCCGTTGTCCACGCGCACCGTGGTGCCGGTGATGCTGGCGTTGCCCGCCAAAAACACCACGCTGCTGGCCACGTCGGCAGGGTTGATGGGTTGACGCAGCAAGTTGGCTTGCGCTGCACGGTTGAAGTTGTCTTGGGTTTGTGGCCCGCTCAGGTACATCAGGCCAGGTGCCACAGCGTTCACGCGCAAGGTGGGTGCAAGCGACTGGGCTTGCAAGCTGACCGCGCGCTCCAGCGCAAGCTTGGACAACGTGTACGAAAAATAATCGGGATTGAGGTTGAACACCTTTTGGTCCAACACGTGAATGACGCTGGGTTTGGCGCGTTGCGTTGCCGTTGCCGATGGTGCTGCGATTGCGTTGCGAGCGCTGGCTGTTTCTTCCGCGGCATCTGTATGGGCATGCAACGCCGCCATCCACTTCCCAAAGCGCATCGGCGCCATCAGGTTCACCTTGATTTGCGCCAAGGCCCGTGCCTCGTCAAAGTTGGCGCCCTCATCTGGCACAAACAGCGAGGCGTTGTTCACCACGCATTGCAGCGCTGTGCCGGTGATGGCCACGGTGGTGTCAAAAATGCTTTGGCAGCTGGCTTCGTCTTCCAAGTCACCTTGCACGGTCAAGGCGTCTACGCCCAAGGCGCGCAGCTCGACACACAGGGCATGGGCCTCAGCGTCTGAGCGGTTGTAGTGGCAGGCCACATTCCATCCCGCGCGCGCAAAGGCGAGGCCGATTTCGCGGCCTAAGCGAACGCTGCCGCCAGTGATGAGTGCCCAAGAGCGCATGGTGTGAGGTGCCTGTGGTGGAAGTAAGGTGTGGAAGCCGGGGTGGGTCGAGTTACGATCTGCACCCAATGAATTCCCCTCAATTATCCAACGACCCGGGCCAACAGGCTTTGTACACCCTGATTCAGCGCAGTATTGCCAATGCGGGCGGCTGGCTGGGCTTTGACCGCTTCATGGCGCTGGCCCTGTACGCCCCCGGCATGGGCTATTACGCCAACAGTTTGCGTAAATTTGGCCTCACGCCTGAGAGTGGCAGCGACTTTGCCACCGCCCCCGAAATGTCCAAGCACTTTGGCCGGACGCTGGCCCACCAAGTGGCCGAAGCCTTGCAAGTCACAGGCACCGATGAAGTGTGGGAATTTGGCGCTGGCTCAGGCGCCTTGGCCCTGCAGCTGCTGGATAACTTGGGTGACCGCGTGAAGCGCTACACCATCGTTGATTTGTCGGGCAGCCTGCGCGCGCGCCAACAAGACACCCTCAAAGCCCATGCGCACAAAGTGCAATGGGTTGACGCGCTGCCTGAGCAGCTCAGCGGCGTGGTGGTGGGCAACGAGGTGCTAGACGCCATGCCTGTGCAACTGCTGGTACGCAAGAGCGGTGTGTGGCACGAGCGTGGCGTGGTGTGGAACGCAGACGCGTTGAGCCAGAGCCAAGCGGGCGTGTCCCCGTCGGACAGCGAAGCTTCTGCCAACGCGGCCAGCGCTTCGCCGTTGCAATGGGAAGACCGTGTGACCGATTTGCGTCCCCCCATGGAAGTGCCAGGCGAGCACGATTACTTGACCGAAATTCACAGCCAGGCCGAAGCCTTTGTGGCCACCTTGGCCGACCGCTTCAAAGCGGGTGAAGCAGCGACAGGCAAGGGCGGCGCAGCGTTCCTCATCGATTACGGATTCCCCGAGAGCGAATATTTCCACCCTCAACGCAGCATGGGCACGCTGATGTGCCACCAGTTGCACAAGTCAGACACAGACCCGTTGGTGGATGTGGGCCGCAAAGACATCACCGCCCACGTGAACTTCACTGGCGTGGCGCTTGCCGCACAAGACGCAGGCCTGAACGTGTTGGGCTACACCAGCCAAGCGCATTTCTTGATCAACTGCGGCTTGTTGCCCCCATTGGTGGATGCGCCGATGGACGAAAAGAGCATGGCGCAAAAACTCATCACCGAGCACGAAATGGGCGAGCTGTTCAAAGTGGTGGCCTTGGGCACTACCGAGTGGGAGCCCATGGGCTTTGCGCAAGGTGACCGCACTTACGCGCTCTAAGTTGCTGACATGACCCGCTGGCTCATCGTTGTTTTCTTGGCGTTGCTACTGATCAATGCTGTCACGCCTTGGCTGCAAAAGTTGGGCTTTGGGCGCTTGCCTGGGGATATTCGTTTCAAGCTTTTTGGGCGTGAGATATTTATTCCGCTTGCGTCTACTGTCATCCTCAGCCTTGTATGTGCTGGGATTTCTAAGGTTTTGTAGCTGGTTAACTCCCCCTTCGATGTCAAGCGGTGTGGGGTGTACCTGCTCTGCTCCGCCGGCGCTTCGCGCCTAATGTCGCTGCCGCAGGCACACCCCACACCGCTTGACGCGCGAGCTGGTTGGGTTAGACAGAAAGCGCGGAGAGCTACTTCATATTTGTTGCCAGCATGTCTGCGTGAAGCGCAATGCAACGCGAGCCCAAAGCAGTGAAGCGGCAAGGGCGGTGGCCGCGGCAGCGACATTAGGCGCGTCAGCGACGGCGGAGCAGAGCGGTTACCGCCCTTGCCGCTTCGCTGCGCACCACGTCAAGCGAAGTACAGCCAAGCAAACACGCAGCGCTCAAAGCGCAGCAGAAATAGCCGCCAACCGCGCCGCATCCAACCGTGCCCCCACCGCCGGCCCCTGGAGACCTTCTTGCAAAGCCAGCGCGCTGACAGATGCGCTATCCACCGACTGAGCAGCCTTCAACAACAACGCCAAGCGAGGCCCTTGCGCATAGGCCTCATCCTCTTTGCCCAGGCGTCCACGCGCATCACATTCGCACGCTTGTAAAGCCAATAAAAACCGTTCAGGTCTACGCAGCGCATCGCAACGCACCAGCAAGCGCAACACCGCTTCCGCACCAAAACCCAAACTCTGATGGATGTTGCCGTGCTCACGCGCCACCAGCTCGGCCAGCTCTTTGCATTCCACGGGCACGCGCCAACGGGTGCATAACGCACGGGTGAGTTTTTCGCTGCGTTGTTCGTGACCGATATGGCGGGGCAACACGTCAGCAGGTGTGGTGCCTTTGCCGAGGTCGTGGCACAGGCAGGCGAAGCGCACTTCCAGTGGTGCGTTCATGCGCGCCGAGGCATCGAGCACCATTTCTAGGTGAATGCCTGTGTCAATCTCGGGGTGGTATTCGGCGCGTTGCGGCACGCCGTAAAGTTTGTCGACTTCGGGCAGCAGGCGTTGCAAGGCGCCACATTCGCGCAGCACTTGCAGCATGCGTGAGGGTTTGGCCCCCATCAGGCCGCGCGACAGCTCTTGCCACACCCGTTCGCTGACCAAGGCATCCACTTCACCTTCGGCCACCATCTCGCGCATGAGCGCCATGGTCTCGGGGGCGACGGTGAAGTCTGGGAAGCGTGCTGAAAAGCGAGCCACGCGCAAGATGCGCACGGGGTCTTCGCGGAAGGCGTCGGTCACGTGGCGCAGCACTTTGGCGGTAATGTCGCGCTCACCGCCGTAGGGGTCGGTGCGTTGGCCGTGTTCGTCTTGGGCGATGGCGTTGATGGTCAGGTCGCGTCGGGCTAGGTCTTCTTCCAGCGTCACATCAGGTGCGGCATGCACAGCAAAGCCGTGGTACCCGCGGGCGGTTTTGCGTTCAGTGCGGGCGAGGGCGTATTCCTCGTGCGTGTTGGGGTGCAAGAACACCGGAAAGTCGCGGCCCACGGGTTGGTAGCCTTGCGCCACCAGCGCCTCGGGCGTGCCGCCCACCACAACCCAGTCGCGGTCCGATCCCGCGTGGCCCATCAGGGCATCGCGCACGGCACCGCCGACCAGGTAGGTTTTCATCACTGACCCGCCACAAACAAACGTTTGATGGATTTGGGCTCGGGGATGCCCAAGGCCCTCAAGCCTTGCACGCGGCCGCTGGCGAGGTTGTGAACCTTCATCGAATCCAAGTTGTCGCGGCTCATCAGCGGCTTGCCGGGCGCCCACTCCATCAATAGCGCTTGCAGCCAACCGATGGCGTAAGGCAGCGAGATGACGGGGCGTTGTTTGCCCACCCAACGGCCTGCGAGCTGTACCAGTTCGGTCAGCGTCAAGATGTCTGGGCCGCACAGTTCAAACACTTGGCCTTCGGTGCTCGATGTGTTCACGCAATGCACGATGGCCTGCGCCACGTCGTGCACCCACACCGGCTGAAAGCGCGTGTGTGCGCCCGCCAACGGCATGACGGGGAATACTTTTTGTAGCTTGGCAAACAGAGTGATGAACTGGTCGTCTTTGCCAAAGATGACGCTGGGGCGCAGCAGCGTCAAACCCAGCGGTGCTTTTTCGGCTGCCGACAACAGTGCCAATTCACCACGCGCTTTGCTGCGTTGGTACATCGATGGACCGTGTACGTCGGCGCCCAAGGCACTCACATGTATCAAGCGTGTGACGTTCTCCGCATGGCACGCGCGCGCCAAGTTGGCGGGCAAGGTGACGTGGGCTTGGGTGAATTCTTCTTCGGTGCCGTGCAAGATCGCAATGAGGTTGATCACCACATCATGGCCATGCACCAAGGCTTGCAGCTGTTTGGCATCGTGCACATTGGCCTGCACCACCGTGACGCCCGGCATCATTTGGATGTGACGCGCGGGCAAGCGACGCGTGGGCACGGTTACCTGGTGGTGTTGCAAGCTCAAGCGTGAGCACACATGGCGGCCCACAAAGCCGCTGCCGCCGAGGATGAGAATTTTCTTGGGCGTAAAAGATTGCATGAATCAGACTGTAGCGCGAAGCCGCTAGACTTTTGGTGACACAGGATAATCACACCATGAACCAACTCGACGCCCTCAAGCAATTCACCACCGTCGTGGCCGACACTGGCGACTTCAAGCAACTCGCTCAGTTCCAACCGCAAGACGCCACCACCAACCCATCGCTGATTCTGAAAGCGGTGCAAAAGCCCGAATACCTGCCCCTGCTCAAAGACACTGTGGCCGCCTACGGTAACGAGCCCATGGACGCGCAGATTGATCGCTTGCTGGTGCGCTTTGGCTGCGAGATTTTGGCCACCATCCCTGGCCGCGTGTCCACCGAAGTGGATGCGCGTTTGAGCTTCGACACCGCCGCCACCGTGGCCCGTGCCAAGCGCATCATGGCCTTGTACGAAGCGCAGGGTGTGAAGCGCGAGCGCGTGCTCATCAAAATCGCATCCACGTGGGAAGGCATTCAAGCTGCTGCTGAGTTGGAGCGTGAAGGCATTCGCACCAACCTGACCTTGCTGTTTTCGTTCGCCCAAGCCGTGGCCTGTGGTGATGCGAAGGTGCAACTCATTTCCCCCTTCGTGGGCCGCATTTACGACTGGTACAAAAAGTCGGCTGGCGCTGCTTGGGTGGAGGCTGACAACGCGAACGCCAATGACCCTGGCGTGAAGTCGGTCCGTGCGATTTACAACCACTACAAACGCCACGGGATCAAGACGGAGGTGATGGGTGCGAGCTTTAGAAACGTGGGCCAAATCACCGCGTTGGCGGGCTGCGATTTGCTGACCATTGCGCCTGAATTGCTGGCGCAGTTAGGCGCATCGACTGAGCCTTTGGCGCAAGCCTTGAGCGCGTCGGCTGCGATGCAACTGGACTTGCCAGAGGTGCATCACAACGAAGCTTCGTTCCGTTACGCAATGAATGAAGATGCAATGGCCACAGAAAAATTGGCTGAAGGCATTCGCGCGTTCTGTGTAGACGCAGTCAAGCTTGAGGCGCTGATGCACTAAGTACCTGTGTACAGACGAAAAAAAGCCCCGCCATGCGGGGCTTTTTGATTGGGTTTGTCAGTCTGCAAAAAAGCATCCCGACGCAGCATGAGAGTACAGGGCAAGGCGCAGACGCGCGGACAGTGGCTTGGCCACGGCAAGCGGCTGCAACGCCGCCCTGTGCTCTCAGGCAAGGAGCATGTATTACATGCCCATGCCGCCCATACCACCCATGCCGCCCATACCACCCATATCAGGCATACCGCCGCCGGCTTCGTCTTTTGGAGCTTCTGACACCATGCACTCGGTGGTCAACATCAAGCTAGCCACCGACGCTGCGTTTTGCAAAGCAGTGCGTGTCACTTTGGTTGGGTCCAAGATGCCCATTTCGATCATGTCGCCGTAGGTGTCGTTGGCAGCGTTGAAGCCGTAGTTGCCTTTGCCAGCCAACACTGCGTTCACCACAACTGATGGCTCGCCACCTGCGTTGTAAACGATTTCGCGCAATGGGGCTTCGATGGCTTTCAACACCAGTTTGATACCGGCGTCTTGGTCAGCGTTGTCACCTTTGATGGTGCCAGCGGTTTGACGTGCACGCAGCAATGCCACGCCGCCGCCAGCCACGATGCCTTCTTCCACAGCAGCGCGAGTGGCGTGCAGGGCGTCTTCCACGCGGGCTTTCTTTTCTTTCATTTCGACTTCGGTGGCAGCGCCAACCTTGATCACGGCAACACCGCCAGCTAACTTGGCCACGCGCTCTTGCAGCTTTTCGCGGTCGTAGTCAGACGTGGCTTCTTCGATTTGCACGCGCACTTGTTTGACGCGGGCTTCGATGTCAGCAGCGGCACCAGCGCCGTCGATGATGATGGTGTTTTCTTTGCCCACTTCGATGCGCTTGGCTTGGCCGAGGTCAGCCAAAGTCACTTTTTCGAGTGTCAAGCCAACTTCTTCAGCAATCACTTTGCCGCCGGTCAAGATGGCGATGTCTTCCAACATGGCTTTGCGACGATCGCCGAAGCCTGGAGCCTTGACAGCCACAACCTTCAAGATGCCACGGATGGTGTTGACCACCAAAGTTGCCAAGGCTTCGCCTTCGACTTCTTCAGCAATGATCAACAGTGGACGGCCAGCTTTGGCAACGGCTTCCAAGGTAGGCAACAAGTCGCGGATGTTGCTGATTTTCTTGTCGAACAACAACACGAAGGGGTTGTCCAACAAAGCAGCTTGCTTCTCTGGGCTGTTGATGAAGTAAGGAGACAGGTAGCCGCGGTCGAATTGCATGCCTTCCACAACGTCGAGTTCGTTGTTCAAAGACTTGCCGTCTTCCACAGTGATCACGCCTTCTTTGCCCACTTTTTCCATGGCGTTGGCGATGATTTCACCAATGCTGTGGTCGCTGTTGGCAGAGATAGAACCGACTTGAGCGATTTCTTTGGTGGTTGTGGTGGCCTTGGTGGCTTTCTTCAACTCTTCGATCAAAGCTGCAACAGCTTTGTCGATGCCGCGCTTCAAGTCCATGGGGTTCATGCCAGCGGCAACGTACTTCATGCCTTCGCGCACGATGGCTTGAGCCAACACGGTGGCGGTAGTCGTACCGTCGCCAGCGTTGTCAGATGTCTTGGAAGCAACTTCCTTGACCATCTGAGCGCCCATGTTTTGCAACTTGTCTTTGAGTTCGATTTCCTTGGCCACAGACACGCCGTCTTTGGTCACGGTAGGGGCGCCGAAAGAACGCTCCAACACCACGTTACGACCCTTAGGGCCCAAAGTCACTTTGACCGCGTTGGCCAAAATGTTCACGCCTTCAACCATGCGTGCGCGGGCTTCGCCGCCGAAAATTACGTCTTTTGCTGCCATTTTGATATTTCCTAAATCGGTTTAAATTTAATCAGTTGAGGACAGAGCGATTGAGCGCTTCGCGCGTCAGTCGGTCTGTCCCGCAAGTTATTCCACTACCGCGAACAGGTCTTCTTCTTTCATGACCAACAGTTCGTCGCCAGCCACCTTGACGGTTTGGCCGCTGTACTTGCCGAACAACACGCGGTCGCCGACTTTCACTGTCAAAGCTTTAACGTCGCCTTTGTCATTGGTCTTGCCTGGGCCCACGGCCACAACTTCACCTTGATCAGGCTTTTCAGCAGCTGAATCGGGAATCACGATGCCAGAGGCGGTTTTGGTTTCGCTTTCGATACGTTTAACGATCACGCGGTCGCCGAGAGGACGAAGTTTCATTGCATCTCCAAATAGGAACTAGGGGTTTGAAAGCAAAGCGCCCAGGCACGCTGGACGCCGATTAAGCCACTGGCGGGGCGTTATTAGCACTCCCTGCCATTGAGTGCTAATTTTAGGCCATCTTGGTCAATTTCAAGGGCGGCCGTGTTGTCGATTCAAATCAAGTTTTGAATTTTGTTTTGAAATGAATCGTTTTGTAGCTATTTGACTTCAACGGCGGGTTCAACCGGCCGATATACGTTGAAGTAGGGCAGACGCTTTGGCTTCTGGTTGGTCGTCGCCCGTAATTGCGCGAACCATAGCAATCGAGCCGACCCCACTTTGCATGACAACGTCAATTCGTGATTCATCGATACCGCCAATGGCAACGAGTGGGCTGTGTTGCATCAGCTTTGCATACGCGTATAGACGTGCGGTGCCTTGCGGTGCCGTCTGCATGCGTTTGAGGGTGGTCGGAAATACGGCGCCTAAAGCCAAGTAACTTGGACTAACCGCATCGGCGCGGAGCATTTCGGCATAGCCGTGAGTGCTGAGGCCAAGCCGCAAGCCTGCGTCGCGAATGTTGTCGATGGGTGTCTCGTCCATGTCTTCTTGGCCGAGGTGGACGCCATAAGCGCCTTCGTCGATGGCGATTTGCCAGTGGTCGTTGATGAACAGCAGCGCGTTTGTGCCTTGAACGGCTTGAACGGCTGCACGCACTTCTTGGCGAATGGCTTGTGTGTCGTCTGATTTGAAACGCAATTGCACTGTGGGCACGCCCGCATGTGCCATCCGGCCCACCCACTTGGCGTCAGGCAGTACGGCGTACAAACCTAATGCGTGAGGGCATTTCAAAAATGCATGAGTGCGAGGTGACGGTGGAATGCCAAAGTCTTGGGGCTGGCAAGGCCAATCGTTTATCAAAAAATGGCCGGTTCGTTGGGTTTGTGCATGCCACGCTTGGCTCACACATTGCGCGTCATGTTCTAAAAACCCCAGCATCCGACAACCCTGCAGCACGCCCGCGGTGTCGGTGTTGAGTGAGGCATCGCTGGCGTGTACGGCTTGTTCATAAGCTGCAGCCTCACCAGCCAGCATGGCCGCATGCAGATGGGCCACCTCGTGGGCTATTTCTTTTGTTGTCTTCACTGCGTGACTCATGCTTGGTGCCAAAACGGTGTGCCAAGCACGGGCGTACTGGGTTGTGCGTTGTCTTGGGCTTGCATCGCACCTGAGCGGTAAGCCGCATGTCCAGCATCCACAGCATCAGCAAATGCACCTGCCATGCTGACTGGATCTTGGGCCAACGCCACCGCTGTGTTGAGTAACACGGCGTCATACCCCCACTCCATCACTTGGCAGGCATGGGACGGCAAGCCCAAGCCCGCGTCAACGATCAGAGGAATGTCTAAACGTTCGCGCAAGGTGCGCAGTGCGTAAGGGTTGATGGGACCTTTGCCTGTGCCAATGGGCGCAGCCCATGGCATGACAGCCTGGCACCCCACATCGACCAAACGCTGGCACAGCACCAAATCGTCGGTGGTGTAGGGCAGTACTTTGAAGCCCGCTTTGATCAAGCGGCTGGCTGCCTCGGGCAAGTTTAGCGTGTCGGGTTGTAAGGTGTAGTCGTCGCCAATCAGTTCGAGCTTGATCCAATGTGTTTCAAACACCTCACGCGCCATTTCGGCGGTGGTGATGGCTTCTTGCACACTGTGACAGCCTGCTGTGTTGGGCAACACAGGCACATTGGCTTGACGCAGCAAGTCCCAAAAGCTTTGTGACGTTTCGCCACCACTGCCTGTTTGGCGACGTAACGAGGCCGTCAGCATGGCTGGCTTTGATCGTTCAATCGCTTGCAGCAAGACGCTTGGTGATGGGTAACGCGAGGTGCCTAGCAGCAGGCGGCTATGGAATGTTTCGTCGTACAGCGTGAATGGGGCAGCGTGGGATGTGTGTGTGGTCATGGTGGCTTATCCGCCCGTGATGGGAGAAATCAGTTCGATCTTGTCGTGGTTAGCAAGGGCGTGCTGCTCGTATTGACCGCGTGGCACAAATTGCAAATTAACGGCTGCCGCAAACGGCGGTTGAATCCCTGCGATGGCCACGGCATCGGCCAGGGAGGCACCGTGCGGCAGGGTGTACGGCGTTTGGTTGATGAGAATTTGGAGGGGGGTGTCAGACATGCTCAAACTTCAATTGAAATTGTTGTGCCAAGGCGGTGGTGCGGTGTTGTACCCACTCCATCACCACGTCCAGCATGGCCGGAGAAATTAAGAAGCCATGACGGTACAAACCGTTGATTTGCAAGGTGCGTTCACCCAGCAAGCGCACCGCAGGTAAATTGTCAGATAGGGTCGGGCGGGCTTGGGTGGTGACTTCAAGAATGCGAGCCTCGGCAAATCCGCTGTGTACGGTATAGGCGGCGCTGAGCAGCTCTAATGTTGAACGCACGCTGGCGGGTGATAGGTCTTCGGTTTCAATTTCCGTGGCCCCAATCACAAACACATGGTCTTCTTTGGGGGCGATGTAGATGGGGTAACGCGGATGAATCAAGCGGGTCGGACGTTGCAGCGTGACCTCAGGTGCGTGCAAACGAATCACCTCGCCACGCACGCCGCGAAGTTGGGGCCATTCGGTGCGCGCGCCAAGGCCTCTGCAGTCGAACACCCAATCGGGTTGACCCACTTGGCTGGGGGTGAAGTCTTCTGGTTGGCGTGGACTGTTCCAGTGCAGCGCCACATTGTGCTGTTCTAAGCTTTTGAGCAAAGCCGCCAACAGTTGACGGTTGTCGAGTTGACCTTCGCCAGGCAAGTACAAGGCTTGGTTGAAGCGGTTTTCTAAGGCCGGCTCGGTGAACTGCAAGCCTTCTGCATCCAACGGGTGTGCGGCTGGCAGGCTGGGGAGCTGTTGCTGCGTGCGATGCATCAGTTGCTCAAACCGTTTGGCCTCTGCAGCGTCTTGACGGTGCCATAGCACCAACGTGCCGTTTTGTTGAAAAAACACAGGTGCGGGTAAAGGCGAAATCAACTCGGGCCATCGTTTGAGCCCGTGTTGGCCCATGCGCACCACGGGCAGTTCGGTGATGGCTGATTCGGCCAGAGGTGCCAGCATCGCCGCCGCGACTCGGGCGGCTGCACCTTGCGCGTCAGGTCCTTGGGCTTCGTAGATTGTTACTTTGTGGCCGAGTTGTGCCAGGGCGTGCGCAAGCAGACGACCCATCAGGCCAGCGCCTAACACCACGCTCGAAATCTGAGAAGTCATTGCACGCGGTCCTTTGGGGTTTGCAGATAATGCCGTTTATGAATCACTCTTACCGTTATGCACGCGTCCTCACCATTGCTGGCTCTGATAGTGGTGGTGGTGCTGGCATTCAAGCCGACTTGAAAACTTTTGCGGCTTTGGGTTGCTACGGGATGAGTGCCATTACCGCGTTGACTGCGCAAAACACCATCGGCGTGCAAGGCATTCATGCGGTGCCTGCCGAGTTTTTGAAAGCGCAAATTCAGTCCGTAGTGGAAGATATTGGCGTCGACGCTGTCAAGATTGGCATGCTGCCCACGCCCAGCAGTGTGGAGGTTGTGGCATGGGCCATTGACCATTACAAATTGACCCACGTTGTGCTCGACCCGGTGATGGTGGCGAGCAGTGGTGATCGATTGATGGCAGATGCAACCGTACAGGTGTTGGTGCGCGAGTTGTTCCCGCGTGCGAGCGTGATCACACCTAATTTGGACGAGGCCGCTTTGCTCTTGGGGCGTGACATTCCGAACGCCGAGGCTTTGTCCTCCGCTGCGCAAGATTTGCTCGCCATAGGGAGTCAGGCGGTGTTGCTCAAAGGAGGCCATTTGCTTGGAGGTCATGTTGTTGATGTGTTGGTTCAGCAGGGTGATCACCCCAAACGATTCGAGTCGCCACGCATCGCGAGCCACAACGTCCACGGAACAGGTTGCACTTTGTCGTCTGCGATTGCTGCATTCTTGGCACTGGGCAATGTCTTGCCTGATGCGGTGCGTTTGGCTCACGCCTACATCTTGCAAGCCATTGCGCAAGGTGCAGACGTGACCACGGGCCACGGTCATGGCCCGTTGAATCATGGATTTGATCCAGTGCCATTGATCAAACTTGACGATAAACCTCGGCACCCATCTTGACAAATTCAATGGCTTTGACTTCCATTCCCTTTTGCAAAGCCGCTTGTTCGCTCACACCTTGTTGTGCTGCAAAGTCGCGCACATCTTGTGTAATCTTCATGGAACAAAAGTGCGGGCCGCACATCGAGCAAAAGTGTGCGACTTTGGCCGAATCTTTTGGCAATGTTTCATCATGAAACTCTTTGGCTTTGTCAGGGTCAAGACCTAAGTTGAATTGATCTTCCCAGCGGAATTCAAAACGTGCTTTGGATAAAGCGTTGTCACGAATTTGCGAGCCGGGGTGTCCTTTTGCCAAGTCAGCTGCGTGTGCCGCCAATTTGTACGTGATGATGCCTTCCTTGACGTCTTCCTTGTTGGGTAAACCCAAATGCTCCTTGGGTGTCACGTAGCACAGCATGGCAGTCCCGTACCAACCAATCGTCGCTGCACCTATCCCGCTGGTGATGTGGTCATAACCAGGAGCGATGTCCGTGGTCAATGGGCCGAGCGTGTAGAAAGGCGCTTCGTGGCATTGTTCGAGTTGCAAATCCATGTTTTCTTTGATCATGTGCAGCGGCACATGGCCGGGGCCTTCGATCATCACTTGCACATCATGTTTCCATGCAATTTTTGTCAGTTCACCCAAGGTCTTGAGTTCACCTAACTGTGCGTCGTCATTGGCATCGTAAATTGAGCCTGGACGCAAACCATCGCCCAAACTAAACGCGACGTCATACGCTTTCATGATTTCGCAAATATCTTCGAAGTGGGTGTACAGGAAGCTTTCTTGGTGATGCGCCAAGCACCACTTGGCCATGATGGAGCCACCGCGGCTCACAATGCCTGTCATGCGATTGGCTGTGAGCGGTACATAACGAAGTAGGACGCCAGCGTGGATGGTGAAGTAATCCACGCCTTGTTCCGCTTGTTCAATCAATGTGTCACGAAAGATTTCCCACGTCAGGTCTTCGGCTTTGCCATTGACTTTTTCCAGTGCTTGGTAAATCGGCACGGTACCAATAGGTACAGGTGAGTTACGAATAATCCACTCGCGTGTTTCGTGAATGTTTTTGCCGGTGGATAAATCCATCACGGTGTCACCACCCCAACGGATGGCCCAGGTCATCTTGTCTACCTCTTCGCTGATTGAAGACCCAAGGGCGGAGTTGCCGATGTTGGCGTTGATCTTCACAAGGAAGTTTCGGCCAATGATCATCGGTTCTGATTCTGGGTGATTGATGTTGTTTGGAATGATCGCTCGACCACGCGCAACTTCATCACGGACAAACTCAGGTGTGATGACTGGCGGAATGCTTGCGCCAAAGTTTTGCCCAGGATGTTGGCGGCCAAGCAATTGCGCCATGCGCTCGCCCATTTGGCCCGTTGCCTTTAAAGATTCAATGTACGTCTCGCGTTGCAGGTTTTCACGAATAGCGATGTATTCCATCTCTGGGGTGATGATGCCTTGGCGTGCGTAGTGCATTTGGGTCACGTTCACGCCAACCTTTGCCTTGCGCGGTTTGCGATGTAGTCCGGGGAATCGCAGCTCATCCAATTTGGGATCGATAGCGCGTTCTTGACCAAAGGTACTGCTAAGACCTGGCAATACCTCTGTATCTTGGCGTTCCTCAATCCATTTTTGACGAACGGGCGCTAGTCCTGCTCGAACATCAATTTGAGCAGTTGGATCTGTGTACGGGCCGGAGCAGTCGTACACAAAAATAGGGGGATTCTTTTCACCGCCAAAGCCAGTCGGTGTGTCGCTTTGACTGATTTCACGCATCGGGACTTGCAGATCCGAACGTGAACCCTGAACGTAAACTTTGCGTGAATTCGGGAGTGGGGCGATCGCCGCTTGGTCAACTTTTGCCGACGTGGCCAAGAACTTTTCTGGAGCGTTCATGAAGCATGATTCCTAAGGTAGGTGCTCCGAAGGTCGCTCAATGAAAACAGGGCGCCATTGAATGGCAAATGTTTACACAGATTGACAGCTCTTCTTCCGCCAGTATGAACTGGATCAAGTTCTCGGGTTTGGAAACCATCTCAGCCCACAACATGTGGACACCCCGGAGCGATTTTGATTGTACGTGGTCCCCCAAGTGTTTGCTTTGTGTGCCAAGCCCGATATGCTCTTGCGACGAGGTCACGGATGAAATTCACACGCATCGCCATTTCGATTTGTTGCGCACTGCTGTTGTCTGTGTCTGCGCTAGCGCAAGGATTCAGCGCAAGCAGTTCAGCTCCGTCCCAGGTCGCGCACTTCAAGTCAGAGCAAATTCGCACGTTTGCGCAAAAGGTCGAGCGCACGCTGGCTGACACGGGCGCGCGCGTCGCCATCATTGCCAGGATGGGGCGGCCGGCTTCTGAGCTGCCAGAAGGCATGCACTTCACGCATGTGGCGTTTGCCGTTCGTGGGGAGCCGTCGGTGGGCTATGCCATCCAAAACTTGTACCAACTCGACGATCACCCCGATGTGAGTGAACTTGTGCAAGATGTACCTGTTGAGTTCTTCAAAGCGGTGGTCACGCTGGAGTCTGGCTTGATCATTCCTTCACCAGCGTTGCAAGACAAATTACTCAAGGTGATCGCATCGCCGACGTACCAGCAGTTGCATCAGCGCGACTATTCGGTCATTGCCAACCCCTACACCCTGGGGCGGCAAAACTGCACGGAGTTTGTGTTGGATGTGCTGAATGCGGCGATCTACCAAACCAGTGACATTCAGGCGATCAAAGCCTACGAAAAAGCCCATTTCGTCGCGCAACCTGTGCATGTGAACCCATTCAAGCTCATGCTGGGGGCCATATTGGATGCGGAAGTGTCGCTGTCGGACCACCGAGGTCTGCCCGTGACCGCTACTTTCGAGCGCCTTGTCGACTACCTACAAACGTACGACACGGGCTCGGTGGTCAAAAAGGTCTATTCGGACTGATGCCTCAATCCAATTGAAAAAGCGCCCCGAGGGGCGCTTTTTTTATTCGCTGCGGCTTTGTGCGCAGCGAATGTCAGCCATGACGCGGTAGTCGGTCAAGGCGCTATCCCACATGCGGGCCTCACGGTCGGCTTTGAACCAGGCCACGAGTTGACGTTTGCAGTATTTGCCGAAAACCACCAAACACATCAAGACGGCGGCCCACAACACGACCCAAGCGCCCAGCTCTTGGCCTTCTTGCGATGCGTCAACGATGTCATAGATCGAAGCGATGAGGCTCAGGGCCCCAAACATCAACAACACAGCGGCGTAAGTGCTTTCTTGTTGGAGGCGTTGAACAAGGTTCTTGGCGGAGGCGTAAGCGCGCTCAAAACGTGTGACGCCGGGGTGGCTGGTGGTGTAGCTGATGTTGACGAACGAGGTCATGGAAATCCTTAAATGTCTTTGTCAGACTGAAGTAAGTGTGAAGTATAGGGTTAACCCTTAATTTCTGCAAGCGCCTGTGGTTTGCGCCCGCATGGCATGGCGGGCTATTCCTAAATACCTATTTATTGTTAATAAAATATTACAAAAATAGCTTTTATACTATTTATGTAAATCTAAATAAGTAATATTTAATTTACTTGCCCGTTTTATGGCGGGCGACTTTTTGAACCCCGGCAAATTGCCGAATCTTGAAATTGAAGGATATTTATGAAAACGATCAGCCGCGTGTTGGCCTCTCTGGTTTTGGTGGCGACCGCCGGTTTGGCTAGCGCACAAACTGCAGCAAAAGATTTTTACGTTGAAGGTGGCTTGGTGCCTATGAAGCTCTCGGATGATGTCTTGCACGCTACGCCTGTTGTCGCGCGCGTGACTTTGGGTAAAGACATCAATGAGAACTTGGCTGTCGAAGGTGTCTATGCATTCACTGCAGCGAAAGACGGCGCGACTCTTGCCAATACAAACGTTGATATCGGCGTGTCGGGTTACGGTTTGTACTTGAAGCCTAAATTCACAGTGGCAAAAGATACAGAGGTGTTTGCACGTGTTGGTTATACAAGCGCAAAAGCCACGGCATCTTCTGGCCGTGTGAGCGTTACCAGCGATACGATGAATTCGTTTTCATACGGCGTTGGTTTGCAAGTGTCTTTGAACAAAGATTGGTATGCCCAAGGCGATTACATGGTGTTTTCCAAGAAAGACGGCTTGACCGCAAAAGGCTTTGGTGTTTCTGTCGGCTACCGCTTCTAATCTGAGCGAACGCCCAATAAAAACGCCTTGCATTGCAAGGCGTTTTTTTATGTCTGATGCAAAGGTTTAAAGCGTCAAGGCAACTCTAAGTTTTCGGCAGGCGCCGTGGCGTCACGCGGTCCTACCATGCCCAGTTTGGCTTTGAGCGATTGAGGCTGACCCGTGATGAGCGCGGCGTAGTTGGTGGTGTTGGACAGCACTTTTTTAACGTAGTCGCGGGTTTCGTTGAAGGGCACGTTTTCAGCCCAGATGGCGCCTTCCAGGACAGGGCCTGTGCCGTCGTTGGGCGCACGCCAGCGGCGTGAGCGGCTGGGACCTGCGTTATACGCACCAGCGGCCAAGGGCATGGAGCCATCAAAGCTGTCGAGTACCAATTTCAAATAGCCGGTGCCGATGGCGATGTTGGTGTCGCGGTCGGTGATTTGGTCTGGTGTGAAGCTGGTCAAACCAATTTTGCGAGCGGTCCACTTGGCGGTGGCGGGCATGACTTGCATGAGGCCCGAGGCACCCACGCCCGAGCGGGCATCCGTGACGAAGCGGCTTTCTTGGCGAATCAGGCCGTACACATAAGCGGGGTCGAGGTTGATGGTTTTGGCGCGCGCCACCACGGCGTCTTTGTGTGGCATGGGGAAACGTTGCTCAAAGTCCATGACCTGACGCGTGCGCTCGCTGGTGTTGATGCAGCGGTCCCACACTTGGTTGTCGCAGGCGAGTTGCGCGGCGGCCAGTAGCTCGCGGTCGCTCATCAAGCCAGCTTTGCCTTCGGCGTTGACGAGGTTGGTGGCGTAGTTCCATTCGCGCACGCCCTCAGAGCGCAATCCCATGCCAATGGCGTAGAGCGCACGTTGCAACGATGGGTTGCGTTTAGCGACTTCCATTTCTTCGGCGGTGGGTGCCGGTGGGCGTGCAGGCGCAGTCACTTTGCGGCCCAGCTCTTCGAGGGCGAGCTGTTCGTAAAAACCGCGCACGCCAGCAATGCCTTCGAGCATGGCATTGGCTTCTTGTTGAATTGGCTGGGTTACTTTTTTGCGGGCCAGCAACGCACGTGCGTGCCAGTAAATCCACGTGGGGTCTTTGCGCGCATCGGCACTCATGGCGTTGATGGCGTTTTCCACCACGTTCCATTTCGGGGTGTTACCTGCGCGCAAAGCAGCGCGGACTTTCCAACCCAGCATGTCGTCGTTCAAGTCTTTGTCATGCGCCACGCGTGCAAAGTGGGTGAGGGCATCGTCGTCTAAGCGCATGGCGGATTGGCGCCCAATCACGCCCCACACCCAGTGGCGTTCTTCCGTGGTGAGGTAGGGCTGCCACTTGTTGCGCATCAGCTTGTCTGCTTGGTCGGGGTCGGTGGTGGCCACTTTGATCAGGGCCATGACCACCAACTCTTGACGCACCCGTTGTGGCGCAGCAATGTGTTTGGCCAAAAACTTCTCGGCGTTGTTGATGGCGTCGGGCACCACGTTGGCCACCTCTGGGGCCACGATTTGAACGGCGTTGCGCGCCGTGCGGGGGCGGTTGTGTTCCACCATCAAACGGGCTTTGCGCCAAATGTCGAGGGAGGTGAACTGTTTGGTGAAGTACAGGCGGTCAGCGGCCAAGGTGCAGCCGTCGTCGGCTTCGCGCATGCCCATCCAGTTTTTGCGCACTTCGTCGGCGATGGATGCATTGGCTTGTGGGCCTTTCTCCAGCAGCTCAATGGTCAAGAAGTAACAGCGCAGCTCGCGGTCGTCACGCATGCGGTAGTGGGGGTGTTCGTCGCTGAGGGTGGTCCAGTCACGGCGTTGACCCAAGAGCAGCAGCCAGTCGTTGCGCAAGCGGTCTTCTTGGTAAGTGGCGGGGTAGCGGTTAAAGAAGGCGCGGACTTCTTGAGTCGATGCTTCGTCCAGACGGGCTTTCAGTTCCCAATACGCGGCCCATGGTTCTAGCAAGTGGCCTTTGGCTTGCGGCAACAGGGCACTCAGACGTTTGCGGTCGCCTCGCTTGAAGGCTTGAGCCATGTCGGTGATGACGGCATCTGCCTGCGCGTTGCTGCCGGCAGGGGCCGCAAAGCTGGGTTGAACGGTGGCCAACGTCACAAAAACGCTGACAAACAATGACACAATGACTCGAAATTTCATGCCTTGATTATCTGTGGACAAAAAAACCTTGCGCCAGCAGCTCATTGAAGAGCGTTTGAACTTGCCCGACCGGCTGGCTCGGGCCGACATGTTGCAACGCGTGATGCGCATTTGGTTGTTCGATCGCCCTGATACGGTGATTGGTGCTTACTGGCCCATCAAAGGCGAGTTTGACCCGCTGCCCGTGCTGCACCGCTGGAAAGAAGACGGCGAGTTACTCGACGAGCCACAACGCCGCCGCATCGGCTTGCCCGTGGTGGACAAGGCGCACAAAACACTGACCTTTCACGCCTGGTACCCCGGCTGCCCGATGGAAGAAGATGCCTACGGCATTCCCAAACCCAAAGACACCGAGGTGGTGGTGCCTACCTTGTTGTTTGTGCCTTGTGTGGGGTATGGCCCTGGTGGTTTCCGTTTGGGCTATGGCGGTGGCTTTTATGACCGTACCTTGGCCACTTTGCAACCCAAGCCGTTCACAACCGGTTTGGGCTTTACCAATGGCTTTTTGCCTGATCTCATGCCCGAGTCGCATGACATGCCGTTGGATGCGGTCTTGAACGACAACGGCGTGGTTTGGCCGATGGGCTAAACAGGGGCGCTTATTTTTGCGCCATCAATGTTTTGAAATCTTGCTCGTAGCCACGCAGCGCTTCCACCATGCGCTGGCGTTGTGCGGGTGTGGTGCTGTTGTGTAGCTTGGCAAAGCCCGCACAGTTTTCGTTCCACAGTTCACGGTTGTACGCACGGTAGCGCTCGTTCGGGGAGTTAAACCCGCGGTCCACCAAGCCGCGCAGCAGCGCTTGTGCTTGCTCTTGTTTGTTGCCTTCTTGCGCCATGCGCTGCAAGGTTTGTAGTGCATCGGCTTGGCGGCGTTCACGGTCTGCGTAGCTCAGCGTTGGGTCAAAGATGGAGGTGCTCAACCACTGATGCAGCGCCTCACGTTGTGGTTTGTCTAGGCGACCATAAAAATCTTCAAGGCGGTTGGTGGCCTGTTTGGTGCGATAGCGCAGACGGCCTTCGGCGTCTGGGTCTAGCCAGTCTTCTTTCCAAGTTTTGTTGGTCTTGTCAAAACGTTTGCGCACGCTGCGTAGTTGGTCTGCACTGAGTTGCACAGCAAGCTGTGTTGTGGCGGGCTCGGTGTAACGCAGCAGACGGATGAAGCTGCTTTTCATGTCCTCGCCCACGGCACACACTTGCGCAGGCGTGATGTCGTTGGGCACCATGGCTTGCATGCGTTTGAGCAAGGCCACATACTCGGGCAGTTGCTGTTGGCGGTGCCAGCGTTGCAAGTCGGTCAGTGCGTCGCGGGTGAACTGTTTTTGGCCGTCTTGCAAATCGGCGTAGCCATCAATCCACCAGTACAGCAAATCGTCGCTTTGGTTGTAGACCAGCTTGAGGGTGCTGCACCCGCTCAAACCCACGAGCGCAGCCAGTGCCAACCAGGCCGAGGCTTGGCGGATAATTCTTCGCAAGATAAGGATGAATGACATGACAGCGTTAGATGTGGTGATCATGGCTGCCGGCAAGGGCACCCGTATGAAGAGCAGTATGCCTAAGGTTTTGCACCGACTTGCCGGTAAGGCTTTGGTGCAACACGTGATTGACACGGCACGGAGCTTGAAGGCGCGCAACACGATCGTGATCACTGGCCACGGTGCTGAGCAAGTCGAGCCCGCACTCACCAGCGCGAACGCCGCAGACAAATTGCAATTCGCCCGCCAAATGCCTCAGCTAGGCACAGGCCACGCGGTGCAACAAGCCGTGCCTTTCTTGGCCGATGACGGCGTGGTGGTGGTGTTGTCCGGCGATGTGCCTTTGACACAGGCCGACACCCTGCAAGCCTTGCTGGACTTGTGCGATGGCAAACAACTCGCGCTCCTCACCATCGACTTTGCCGACCCCACAGGCTACGGCCGCATCGTGCGCAACCCCGCGGGCCAAGTGCACGCCATCGTTGAGCACAAAGATGCCAACGAGGCGCAACGCGCCATCAACGAGGTCTACAGCGGCATCATGGCCGTGCCCGCGAAGTTGCTCAAACCTTGGTTGGCCCGCTTGGACAACAACAACGCGCAACAAGAGTTTTATTTGACCGACGTCGTTAAGTTTGCTGAGGCCGATGGTGTGTCTGTGGTGGCCCACAAAATCAGCGATGCCGCACAAGTGGCAGGCGTGAATAGTCCCACGCAATTGGCTGAGCTAGAGCGTGCGTTTCAGTTGCGCCAAGCCAACGCCTTCATGGCCGACGGCGTGCGCATCATCGACCCCGCGCGCTTTGATGTGCGCGGCACGCTGACCTGCGCGCAAGACGTTGAGATTGATGTGAACTGCATCTTCCAAGGCAAGGTGTCGCTCGGACCAGGCGTGAAGATTGGCGCGAACTGCGTGATCGCCAACTGCACCATTGAAGCCGGCGCGGTGATTCACCCCTTCACCCACATCGACGGCGAAAAGCTGGGTGTGACGGTGGGCGAGGGCGCATTGATTGGCCCATTCGCCCGCTTGCGCCCCGGCGCACAGCTGGCGGCTGAGGTGCACATTGGTAACTTTGTGGAAGTCAAAAACTCGACCATGGCCAAAGGCTCAAAAGCCAACCACTTGGCCTACTTGGGCGACGCCACGGTGGGCGAGCGCGTCAACTACGGCGCAGGCAGCATCACCGCCAACTACGATGGCGCCAACAAACACCGCACCGTCATCGAAGCCGATGTGCACATTGGCAGCAACTGCGTGTTGGTGGCTCCTGTCACCATTGGCGCAGGCGGCACGGTGGGTGGCGGCTCGACGATTACCAAGAGCACCGAAGCAGGCGCGTTGAGCGTGGCGCGTGGCAAGCAAATCAGCATTGCCAACTACAAGCGGCCCGTCAAGGTGGCGAAGTCGTAATCTTTAACCTGTCATTGCTTTCGCAATTGTTGGTAAAGCGACTTGTCGCCCTCGTTCTTTTGCGTCTTCATATCGAGCAGCTTGGTGAGCAACCCATAAACTTCTAAGTTGTTGACGAGTCCAAGCTGCACTTGTTGTATTTGTGGGCCAGAAACAATCAGAATTCCGTGCATGTCTGGATGCTCAGGGTCATAGCCGTGTTGACCTAACGGGCCTTTTCTATCCGGATTGTCCGAAACGGAATAGCCCACATCAGACAAGCACACAATGTCAGGAATTCGGCGATGCGTGCCAAACTTGAATCGCTCAGGCATGGCACGCTTTGGCCAGCACGACACATTGGACAACGTAGACAACGCACGCATCACACCCTCTGTTGGCTCTCCGTTCAATCGAACTCCTGAGGTCGGTCCGAGCCACTCCCATTTCGCCGCTGGATATGCAGACAAAAGTGACTTCACTTGAATCACTTGATTCTCAGGTGCCAGCGCCATGCCGTGATCTGACACGATGACCAGCGTTGTGTTGGCTAACAAGCCTTTGTTCGTGAGTGCCTCAATCAATTTGCCGATCGATTGATCTACTTTTTCAGTGGCTAATTTCACCGCGTCACTGTTGGGGCCGGCTGCATGACCTGCTGAATCCACATCAGAAAAATACAGCGTGGCAAAGTCTGGCCTTTGACCTTCGGCGCGAGTTAACCAGCCCATCAGCGTTTCAATCCGCGCCTCATGCGACATCTCATGGTTGTATCGCAACCAGTCGTTGGGCATCAGCCCTTGAATGGGCGCTTCCGACCCTGGCCAAAACAAAGTAGAAGCGATTTTTCCTTCTTGTCTTAGCCCGATCCAAATGGGACGTGCTTCGTGCCACCAGAGTGGGTTCTCAACGGCTTCCCGCGACCCGAGCGTGAAGCGCTGAGGCGTTGAAGGATCCGTCATGGTGTTGTTCACGATGCCGTGCTCGTCTGGGGTTTGACCCGTCACCAAGGTCACATGGTTCGGAAAAGTCAGCGAAGGAAATGCAGAGATCAACCCACGAGACTGCGCACCCTGTTGCGCCAGTTTGAGCAAATGAGGCGTTGACGTTTGCGACAGATAAGAAGGTTTAAACCCATCGAGGCTGACCAAGATCACCAGTGGCTTGGGTGTTGTGCCAAGCGCAACGGTTTGTGCCCAACTGGCAGTGCACAAACCGATGAACAGCAGAGAAGTAGCCAACACCTTTGGCAAAGAAAGAAAGTTCATGGGTGACGTTCTAAATGGCAAAGATCGAACGCTAGTCTGGATTTATGAAATTTAAATGACATCGATCTTAGAAAAAACTATTTTTTGAAAAAAGCGAACCATTCATTTTTTTGAAATAAATACTTTCTATCTTTGATAGTAGTAGCAACCACAAATCAAAGAATCCATGTTCAACAGCATTGAAACAACCAAGAGGCACAAAGCTCGCATCGAGTTGATCCCCATGATCGATGTGATGATGTTCCTGCTTGTGTTTTTTGTGCTCATCAGCATCAACGTCATCCCTGGTTTTGGCTTGGGCGTGAATTTGCCATCGGCCTCGCATTCGACAGTTCAGCATGCCAAGAAAACCATCATCGTGAGCATTCAGCAAGATGGTCAAGTTTCTGTGGGTGATCAGCACATCGCCTTAGGTGCGTTGCATCAAACCATTCAGCAGCAACTCAAATCAAACGAAGTTCCTGTCTTGATCATCAATGGTGACTCAGCTGCGGAATACAAATATTTCGTTCAAACGTTGGACGCTCTCAAGGGCGCTGGATACACGGCCATCTCTATTGCGACCAAAAAGGTCTAGCCAAATGTCAGCGGCTTTTCCCCTTTATACGGGCGCTATCTCTCAGCGCGACCTTGTTAGCCTAGGCTTTGCTGCCTTGTGCTTGCTGTTGGCGCTTTTGATCGGAAGCATTCGACCTGCTCCCGAAGAAGAGATGTTGACCTCTTCGATGAACTTGACCGCAGATGTGGTGCGCGAGGAAAAAAACAACCCGCCCCAGCCGCAGCCTAAGTCTGAGCCCAAGACATCTCCAACGATGCCGACCACCAAAGATGCTTTGGCAGAAAAGGTGAATAAGGTCGATGAAAACACCAGCTCAACGTCTGCAAGCGAGGCTGCGCGTCAAACACCAGGCAAGACCTCAGCCGCACCTGCTGCAACAAGCACGGATGCAAAGAGGGCGGATTTAGATAGCGACTTCGAACACAAGATTCGCCACCTCATTGAGTCTGCGAAGCGCTACCCCACAGGTCGAGAAGCCAGCTTGCAAAAACCGCAAGGCGTGGTGGTTGCCTGTGTGCTGCTGCAAAGAGATGGCAGTTTGCAAGAAATGAAGGTACAGAAATCTTCGACCTATCCCATTTTGGACAACGCAGCCAAACGCCTGTTGTCCAACTTGCAGTACCCCCCGATGCCAGAAGACATTTTTCCTGGGCGCGCAAGCCACTCGTTTTGCGTGAACCTAGATTACAAAGTTCCCGCTTAATTTCAATCCAACTCCACTTCAAAGGTTCATCATGAAAGCAATTTCATCCAAAAAGGTGTCGTATTTCCGCCCTTCACACATCAGCCTGCTTGTTGCTGCTGCATTTCCAATGATGGTGCATGCCCAATCCAATTTGGGCACGGTGTCGATCACTGGCGATCAACTTGGCTCAGGTTTGATGGCTGTGGAAGAAACACCTAAAGCACGAAGCAGTGTGTCTAAGGCTGCGATTGAGCAAAACGTTGGCACAGCCAACCCTTACCAAAACCTGAGCTTGCTCCCAGGTGTGTATACCTACAACCACGATGCTTCTGGTTTGTTTGGTGGCGGTTTGACCATGCGTGGTTTCAACAGCGACCAGCTTGGCTTCACCATTGATGGTGCGCCAGTCAATGACTCGGGTAGCTTTTCGGTCTATCCACAAGAGTATGTGGACAGCGAAAACATGTGCGAAATGTTTGTGACCCAAGGCTCTGCCGATACCAACGCCCCGCACATTGGTGCTTCTGGCGGCAATATCGGCATGGTGACCTGTGATCCAGAAAACACCCAACGCGGTCGTGTTTCACAAACCTTGGGCAGCTCAAACCTCAGCCGCACATATTTGCGCTACGACTCGGGCAAGATCAACAACGATCGCACCAAATTCTTTGTGTCCTATTCCAAGTCACAAATCGACAAGTGGAAAGGCTTCGGCAAAGCCGACCGTGACCACGTGGACGCCAAAATCAGCTTGGAAGGTGACGGCGGTAATCGCTACTCAGCTGGCGTGATCTACAACAGAGCCATTAACAACAACTTCTACTCCCCTACACGTAGCGACATTGCCACTTATGGCCGTCAGGTGGATTACAAAGGCACTTTCACCGCGGGTAGCACAGCGCCAACAAACCAGAACATCTACTACGGCATGGCCATCAACCCGTTTGAGAATGCCTTGTTCACGGGCAATGCCAACATCAAATTGGAGGGTACTGCGCAACTCAATTTCGTACCTTACTTTTGGTACGGTTATGGCACAGGCGGTACACAACAAAAAGTATTTAACGAAGCGACCACCAAGTTTCTCAACAGTGCTGGTGTCGGCGCCTCTCCAACTGATGTGAACCGCAATGGCACAACCAACGACATCTTGCAAGTTGCCAACAGCAGCTTGACCCGAACATACCGTCCAGGTGTTGTTGCCACTTACAGCGACCAGGTTGACAACCACAACTTCAACGTGGGTGCATGGTACGAACATGCGCGCCACATGCAAACCGGCCCAGCTGTCTATGCTGATGCCAATGGCGGATTTGATCCTTGGTTGAAAAACAACCCAGTGCTGCGTGCTACTGGCTCGCCCTACAACTCACGTGATTACACAACTGTGACAACAGTGACTCAACTTTTCGCGCAAGACAACATTGCGTTGATGAACGAAAAGCTGAACCTAGCCTTGGGATTGAAGACGCCACAAATCAAGCGCGACTTCACGGAGCGAGGTAACGAAGGTCAATCCGTACCAACCGGTTCAACTGGTTCTACGGCGCCATTCAATTACAACGTTGCAAAAGACTATTCCAAAGTTTTGCCTAGCGTTGGCGTGAGCTACAAACTCTCACCCAAAGAAACGGTGTTTGCTTCGGTTGCTCAGAACTTCAAAGCACCACCTAACTTTGCAACAGCTTCGAACAACATCAAGTTCATCAACAACGTGCCTCAGTTCCAGGCCATCGCGCCTGAAACTTCAACCAACGTTGACATTGGCTACCGCGTTGCCGAAGAAGATGTCGTGTGGTCTGCCACCATGTTCATGGTCGACTTTAAAAATCGCCAAGCCAACGCTTATGACCCCGTCACTGGCATTTCTACTTACACCAACGTTGGCGGTGTCAAAAACCAAGGTTTGGAATTGGAGTTGGGCACCAAGCCTAAACACGGTTGGAGCTTTTATGGCTCTCTCTCCATCCAAGACTCTGTGATTCAAGACAATTTGCAGTCTGCATCCAGCACCACGTTGGCAACATCGGGCAAGCAGTTCCCATTGGCACCTAAATACATGAGTGGTTTGTCTGCTCAGTATTCAGAGGGCTCATTCACAGCTCAGTTGCGTGGCAAGTACACCGGCAAGGTCTACTCCACTTTGATGAATGATGACAACGTGGGTGGTTACACCGTGTTTGATTTGTATGCAGGTTACAAGCTTGAATCAAGTACCTTCCTCAAGAACCCGGTTATCAAATTCAACGTGAGCAACTTGTTCAACCGCGAATACATGTCGCCAACTGGTGTGTCTAACAACGCGGCTGCTAACCCACGCTACTACATCGGTGCGCCACGTATGACGAGTTTGGCTTTGCAAGCCGACTTCTGATCGGGGTAAAGGATGAACTTAGATCTTTTGCATGATGGAACGTTTGCGCTGCTCTACTTTTGCTTGTTTGTAGCGATTGCAGTCGTGGTTGAGCGCTCCTTGTTCATGTGGTCGGCAGAGCATTTTGCGCACCTTGAAGATCTGGTGAATGCCCCTTCTCCCTCTGATCGTAAGGTCAGAGGGGGGGCGTCACTCGTGATTCACGATGCCATCAAAGAGTTTGATGCCATGCTGCCACTTGCCAAGCACGAACAGCAAAGGGAGGCGGCAACCTTGTCGGCGTTTACCCAAGTTCGCAGTTCTTTGGTTTCACGCCTGTGGTTGTTAGACACCGTGGTGACGGCCGCGCCATTGCTGGGGTTGCTCGGAACTATTTTGGGCATCATCACCACTTTTGTGGCGTTGGCTACATCAGGCGTGTCTGACAGCGAACGTGTGGCTGCTGGCATCGGTACCGCTTTGTATGCAACCGCTTTGGGAATCGGCATTGCTGTCTGTGCAGTTGTGGCCCTCAATTGGTTGAACAACCGCACGGAAGTGCTTTGTGACCGATTCAAACACGTGCTTGCACTTTCAACGATTCGTTTTTTTCAAGCTTAGTGTCTGTTGAGAGGTAGGGCCATTTGGAATCCCATTTTGGCCCTCTTCGTTACAAAAAACGCTTTCACGTTGCGCACATTGGCATCCTGCGTGAGTAGGCGCTGTGTGATGGCCAGATAGTCGGGCATGTTGGCCGCTTGCACCACCAGCACAAAGTCTGGTCCCGGTGACACGCGCCAACATTGCTGCACGGCGTCGTCTGCTACGGCGCGTTGCTCAAACGCGTCTAGGTGTTCGGCGCCTTGTTGGTCTAAGGTGACTTCTACCAACGCGCTCAGGCCGTGGCCCAGCGCCTCGCCTAATTTGTCAGCGTTGAGTACGGCAATTTGCCGCTCAATCCAACCTTCGTCCGTCAAGCGTTTGACGCGGCGCAGGCAAGTGGGGGGCGAAATTTTGAGACGTTCGGCCAAGGCCACGTTGCTGAGCGTGGCGTCGCGCTGCAAGGCGTCGAGCAGCTTCAAATCGGTTTCGTCTAGAGATTCTTGTTTCATAAATTCGATTTAATTGAAATTAAATTCCAAATTAAGTAATTGATGGAATTTTCGTTCAAATAATCAAAAAAATACAGAAGAAATTTCTTTTGAGGGCGCCTACGATTCGAGCAACCCAATTTAGGAGTGCTCTTTATGTGTGGCATCGTCGGCGCCGTTTCTACCCGCAACATCGTTCCCATCCTCGTGCAAGGTTTGCAGCGGCTCGAATACCGTGGCTATGACTCCTGCGGCGTGGCGGTGCATTCGGCCAGTTTGGGTGCCAAACAGGGCGGCTTGCAGCGTGCGCGCAGCACGGCACGCGTGTCTGAGTTGATGGACCAAGTCAAGGCTGACCACATCGAAGGCGGCATTGGCATTGCGCACACACGCTGGGCCACGCACGGTGCGCCGGCGGTGCACAACGCGCACCCGCACTTCAGCCACGGCACGGGTGCTGGCGCGGGTGTTTACACCGGCGATGTGCCAAACAAAGTGGGCCGCGTGGCCTTGGTGCACAACGGCATCATCGAAAACCACGACGAGCTGCGCGCTGCACTGCAGGCCAAGGGCTACGAGTTTTTGAGCCAAACCGACACCGAGGTCATTGCCCACTTGGTGGACAGCCTCTACAACGGCGATCTGTTTGAAGCGGTCAAAGCCGCCATCGTGCAGTTGCACGGCGCGTACGCCATTGCTGTGTTCCACAAAGACGAACCGCACCGTGTCATTGGCGCACGTGCTGGTTCACCACTCATCTTGGGCGTGGGCAAAGAGCACAGCGAAACTTTCTTAGCCAGCGATGCCATGGCATTGGCTGGTGTGACCGATCAAATCGTCTACCTCGAAGAGGGCGATGTGGTGGACATTCAAATCGGCAAATACTGGGTGCAAGATCGCAGCCACAAAGCCGTCACACGCGAAGTCAAAACCGTGCAAGCGCACAGCGGCGCAGCCGAGCTGGGGCCTTACCGTCACTACATGCAAAAAGAAATCTTCGAGCAACCGCGTGCCATTGCCGACACGCTCGAAGGTATCGAAGGCATCACGCCCGAGTTGTTTGGCGACGGCGCTTACAGCGTGTTCAAAGCCATCGACAACGTGCTCATCCTCGCCTGCGGCACCAGCTACTACAGCGGCTGCGTGGCCAAGTATTGGATTGAAGCGATTGCCAAAATTCCTTGCCAAGTGGAGATCGCCAGCGAGTACCGCTACCGCGAATCCGTGCCTAACCCCAACAGCTTGGTGGTCACCATCAGCCAGTCGGGCGAGACGGCTGACACCTTGGCTGCGCTGCGCCACGCGCAAGGCTTGGGTATGGACAAAACACTCACCATTTGCAACGTGTCCACCAGCGCCATGGTGCGCGAGTGCAAGTTGGCCTACGTCACCCGCGCAGGCGCAGAGATTGGCGTGGCATCGACCAAAGCCTTCACCACACAGCTGGCAGGTTTGTTCTTGCTCACCTTGGCCTTGGCGCAAACCAAAGGCCGTTTGAGCGACGAAGAAGAAGCCAAGCACATCAAAGACATGCGCCACTTGCCCGCCGCTTTGCAAGCGGTGCTGGCGCTGGAGCCGCAGCTCATTGCTTGGTCACAAGAGTTCGCCAGTAAAGAAAACGCCTTGTTCTTGGGCCGCGGCACGCATTACCCCATCGCGCTCGAAGGCGCGTTGAAGCTCAAAGAAATCACCTACATCCACGCCGAGGCCTATGCCGCTGGTGAGTTGAAGCACGGCCCCTTGGCCTTGGTCACCAGCGCCATGCCCGTGGTGACAGTGGCCCCTAACGACGCGCTGCTAGAAAAGCTCAAAAGCAACATGCAAGAAGTGCGCGCCCGTGGCGGCGTGCTGTATGTGTTGGCCGATGGTGACACCAAGATTGAAAGCAGCGAAGGCGTGAACGTCATTCGCATGCCCGAGCACTATGGCGTGCTCTCACCCATCTTGCATGTGGTGCCCTTGCAGCTGCTCAGTTATCACACGGCGTGTGCGCGAGGCACGGATGTTGATAAACCTCGAAATTTAGCTAAGAGCGTAACTGTTGAGTGACCCTCGAATAGAAGTCCTCTCATCCCGCGTCCACGGCAAAGGCGTGTTCGCCCTGTGCGGGATGGCTGCGGGCGAAACGGTCATTGAATATGTGGGCGAAATCATTTCCATGGCCGAGGCGCAGCGCCGTCACCCGCATGACCCCAGCAACCCCGAGCACACGTTTTACTTTCACATCGACGACATGCGCGTGATTGATGGCTTGTACGGCGGCAATGCATCGCGCTGGATCAACCATTCATGCCGCCCGAACTGCGAGCCGGTGGAGGTGGATGGCCGCATCTTTATCAAAACGCGTCGCCAAGTGTGGCGTGGCGAAGAATTGACCTTCAACTACGGGCTGGTGAGTGACGAGCCCATGACCGATGCGCTCAAAGAAAAATACACCTGTCGCTGTGGGGCTAAGAAGTGCAAGGGCACAATGCTGGCTTAAGCAGAATTGGACATGATGAACCAAATGACAGAAGCCCAAGCGCAATGGGACACGGCGTGCAAAACACTCAACGAAGAGTTTCAGCTGAGCGCAGACGAGTTACCCACCATTGACACAGCGAAGGCTTTGTTTTTGCAGTTGGTGGGTCGTCGCGAGTTGACACAAGAAGCCGCCAACGCATTGATGTATAGCCTGTATTTTTCGGGTTATCTCAGCGTGTTGCATGCGTTCAAACAGCAGTCCCCCGATTTTGAAGTGCCCGACTATCTGCATACGCACCCGGTGCTTGAGGCGTCCAACCGTTGGGCACAACAGGCGACCGATATCCATCTGTTGTCGCAACTGGCCCAGCCCATCATCCATGACACGCAGGCCATGTTGGACCAGTTGAACTGACGGCTGAGGGCAGGTCATTCACGTACGCTATCGAGCGTATTGAAACTGACATCAGTGACTTAGAGAATCAATGCCGAGTTTTGGCAACTGTTTGGGAGTATTTGCTTATGAGCGAACAAAAAATCCAACTTTTAAACACAATCAAATTGTTGTATTCACAGCTGGAGAGTGCAAACATTGCACTGCTTCGCAGCAAAAACCATTTGGATGAGCATCATGTCCGCAAGCTCGAAGGGCAAATGAATGAACTCATCGATGCCTTGATTGAACTGGACCAGTGATGGCGGGGCGGCAGCACTAGCCAGCCGCCCATGGGTCAAGAGTGAGTAGGATAGCCACCATTTTTAAAATAATTCGGAGCTTTCCTTCATGACCCCAGCAGAACAAGAATTGCGCACCGCCGCGCTTGAATATCACCGCTCGCCCACCAAGGGCAAGATTCGCGTAGAGCCCACTCACCCACTGGACAACCAGCACGACCTGAGCTTGGCGTATTCACCTGGCGTTGCCTACCCTTGTTTGGAAATTGAAAAAGACCCGCAGCTCTCTTATGAGTACACCAGCCGTGGTAATTTGGTGGGCGTCATCACCAACGGCACCGCCGTATTGGGCTTGGGTGACATCGGCGCGTTGGCCGGCAAGCCGGTGATGGAAGGCAAGGGTTGCTTGTTCAAAAAGTTCTCGGGCATTGACGTGTTCGACATCGAACTCGACGAACACGACGCCGACAAATTGGTGGACATCATCGCCGCGATGGAGCCTACCTTTGGTGGCATCAACCTCGAAGACATCAAAGCCCCCGAGTGCTTCTACATCGAGAAAAAGCTCAGCGAACGCATGAGCATTCCCGTGTTCCACGATGACCAACACGGCACCGCCATCATCTCGGCTGCGGCCATGTTGAACGGCTTGGAATTGGCTGGCAAAGACATCACCCAAATCAAAGTGGCAGTGTCTGGCGCAGGCGCTGCGGCCTTGGCTTGCTTGGGCGTGTTTGTGGGCTTGGGCGTGAAGGCCGAGAACATTTTTGTGTGCGACTCCAAAGGCGTGATTTATGAAGGCCGCCCCGGCGGCTACGACGAGTCCAAAGCCCGCTTCGCACAAAAGACCGAGCTGCGCACTTTGGCCGATGCGGTCAACGGCGCAGATGTGTTCTTGGGCTGCTCAGCCCCTGGCGTGTTGACGCAAGACATGGTCAAGACCATGGCAGACAAGCCGCTCATCTTGGCCTTGGCCAACCCCGAGCCAGAAATTCGCCCTGAGTTGGCCAAAGCCGTGCGCCCTGATTGCATCATCGCCACTGGCCGCTCGGACTACCCCAACCAAGTGAACAACGTGTTGTGCTTCCCGTACATCTTCCGTGGTGCGTTGGATTGCGGCGCGACCAAAATCACCGAAGCCATGAAGATTGCTTGTGTGCGCGAAATTGCAGACTTGGCCAAGCTCGAAGTGACCGCCGAAGTGCAAGCCGCTTACCCCGGTTTGGATTTGACGTTTAGTGTGGACAACATCATCCCCAAGCCATTCGACACACGTCTCATCCAGCGCATTGCGCCTGCGGTGGCACGTGCGGCTGAAGCCTCGGGTGTGGCCAAGCGCCCCATCAAAGACTTTGACGCCTACGCCAAAACTCTGACCGCTTGGGTGAAGTAACACCTTGAGCCGCCTCAAGCTCACCCGCGACAAAATTTACAAAACGGTAGCGCGCCAGTTGCATGGCGTGGTGCCGTGTTGGGTCTGCGGGGAGCACGTGGCGCATGCCGATGCCACGCTGGAGCACATTCAGCCGCTGAGCGAAGGCGGCAACAGTCACCAAGAAAATTTGGCCATCAGCCATGACCGCTGCAACAACCAGCGCCACATCAAAGCCAAGGCCAAAGCTTAATTCTTGATACATTCGAGGCATCCGCATGACGTCTCATCGAAAATCACATCCCGCGCTTTTAGGCATCAGCTTGCTGCTTGTGGCTGTGGCGTGCTTTGCTGTGTTGGATACGACCACCAAGCGTGTGACCATGGTCGTGCCCGTGGTGATGGCCATTTGGGCGCGCTACTTTTTTCAAGCCTTGCTCACCACGGCCGTGGTGCTGCCGCTCAAAGGCTTGGACGTTTTGAAAACCAAGAACCCACGCCAGCAATTCACGCGCGGCGTGTTGTTGGCCTCCGTCACGGGTTTGGCATTTTTAAGTTTGAAACTTTTGCCCGTGGGCGAGTTCACCGCGATCGTGATGACCGTGCCTTTGCTGGTCACCTTGCTGGCTGCGCGCTTGTTGGGTGAGCATGTGTCGGCGCAACGCGTGTGGCTGGTGTGTGGCGGCTTTGTTGGCACGCTCATCATCGTGCGCCCTGGCACCGCTGTGTTTGGTTGGCAGCTGCTCATTCCGTTGGCCTTGGTCATCGTGAACGCGGCGTTTCAGTTGCTCACCAGCAAGATGACGCGCACCGAAGATGCCATGACCACGCAGTTCTACACCACGTGGGTGGGCACTGCACTCACCTCTGTGCCGCTGTTTTGGTTTTGGGTGCCCATCAGCGACACGCGGGTGTTGCTGGAGTTGGTGCTCATGGGCGTTGCCGGGTGTGTGGGGCATTTCTTGCTCATCATGGCGTTTGAACGCTCAACCGCAGGCACCTTGATGCCGTACATGTATGCGCAAATTGGTTTTGCGATGCTGGGCGGTTGGTGGGTGTTCGACCATGTGCCCGATCATTTATCCATGATCGGCATTGGCTTGATTGCGCTGTGTGGCACCGCGGGCGGTTTGCTGACCGTCTATGAGCTGCGCCAAAAAACGCAGTCTTGAAGTCCTGGCGCTTCAGGGCTGTTGCGTGCGCTCGAGTTGTTGCACGTCAAAGCTTTGCGCTTTGAGACGTTCGATCAGCGCGTCATAGGCTTTGGCCGGGACGCGCGGCGTGCGCGATAGCACCCACAAATACTCGCGTTTGGCATCGCTCACAGCGGCCAGTTGGTAGTCGGCATCCAAGTCAATCACCCAATAGTCGCCCCACACCTGTGGCAACCAGCTCAGCCACGCGGGAGCAAAACGCACTTGCAATTTGGGCGACGTGGCCGGACCTACTTGTTTGGCCAAGCCCAATGCGTCGATGGTGTTGCCATCTGCCGTGGTGCAGCTGTTGAGCACTTGCACCGAGCCATCGGCTTGCGCCAGATAGTGCGCGCGCGTGTTGGCCACGCACTTGCGCTGAAAACGGTTGGGAAATTTGGCAATCTCGAACCAAGTGCCCATGTAGCGCGGCACGTTCAATGCGGCAATGGTGGTGACGGGGGGCAGGGCCGCAGGCGTGGCGGTGGTCTGCGCAGTCACACTCAGTGCCGTGACTGCTAAAAAAGCAGCAAGCCAAAGACGTTTGAGAGACATGAGCGTTCCTTGAGTAGGAGGACTTAGAAAAACAATTGCATCTGCACGTGACGCAGCACGATCTCCGCGACTTGAATCAACAGCATCAGTGCGATGGGTGACAAGTCCACTCCACCCATTTGCGGCAACACACGGCGAATGGGGCGCAGCAGAGGCTCGACCAACTGGGCCAAGAAATAACGCACATCCGAGGCGGCGCTGAACCAAGACATCAGCGCGTAGCCAATGACCATCCACATCAGGCTAGACAGAATGACGCTGAGCAGCTCAAAGCCCGCATTGGTCACCAAGGTCAGCCAATGGGCGGTCGCGCCTGCCACGATCCACAGCAGCGAGTGCTTGGCCAGCAACACGGCATAGGCTGCCACCAAGCTGGCCGTGTCTAAGCGGCCAAGGGCCGGCACAAAGCGGCGCACGGGCAGCACGATCCAGTTGGTGATGGTGAACACAAATGGTGCCAGCGGGTTGCCCCCGCTGCTCGATAAGTTAATGCGCTGCAAATGCATGTACATGCGCAGCAAACACGTGCCAGCCACCAAGCCCACGGCGAAGTGCAGAATCAAAGAGAAAATTTGTAACAACATGCCTGGAGTTTATGTGGGCTCAGGCAAAATTTGAGCCTTGATGAGAGATTGTTCAGTATGAAGCAAACCCCTGCCTTGCCCCGATTTATTTTTGCCAGCCGCTGGCTGCAGCTGCCTTTGTATTTGGGCCTCATCGCTGCGCAAGCGGTGTATGTGTTCCATTTTTGGGTGGAGCTGGTGCATTTGATTGAGGCCGCGTTTGGCAGCCAAGCCGCGCTGGATGCCTTGGTGACTAGCATTGGTTACAAAAACGGCATGACGGTCACGCACCTGAGTGAGTCCATCACCATGTTGGTGGTCTTGGGTTTGATCGATGTGGTGATGATCTCCAACTTGCTCATCATGGTCATTGTGGGTGGCTACGAAACCTTTGTGTCGCGGATGTATTTGGAAGACCACCCTGATCAGCCCGAGTGGTTGAGTCATGTGAACGCCTCGGTGCTGAAGGTCAAGCTGGGTATGGCCATCATTGGCATCTCGTCCATCCACTTGCTCAAGACCTTCATCAACGCGGCCAACTACGACGAGAAAGTGTTGATGTGGCAAACCATCATCCACATCACGTTCTTGCTCAGCGCCTTGGCCATCGCATTGACTGACAAAATTTCGCACCCCAAAGAACCTTCACACTGAAACGCCCATGCAAGCACGTCACCCCATTCACCGCAACGCACTGGTTTTGTTCTCGGGCGGTCAAGACTCCACCACCTGTTTGGCACATGCGTTGGCGCAATACGAGCGGGTGGAGACCTTGGCGTTTGACTACCGCCAACGCCATTTGGTCGAGCTAGAGGCCCGTCTGCAAGTGTTGGCCCAAGTGCGCGCGCAGTTTCCGCAGTGGGCAAACAAGCTGGGTGAAGACCATTTGCTCGACCTGGGCGTGTTGGGCCAGGTGAGCGAAACCTCGCTCACACGCGACATGGCGTTCAAGATGGAAGCTTCGGGCTTGCCCAACACCTTTGTGCCGGGCCGCAACCTGCTGTTCCTCACGCTCGCCGCTGCACTGGCCTATCGCCGGGATTTGGACGTCATCGTCACCGGTGTGTGCGAGACCGATTTCTCCGGCTATCCCGACTGCCGCGACGACACCATGAAGGCCATGCAAATTGCCTTGTCACTCGGCATGGACCGCCGCTTGTTGATCGAAACACCGTTGATGTGGATTGACAAAGCACAGACCTGGCAGCTGGCTTATGACCTCGGCCAAAAAGCACACGCCAATGGCGGCGATCAGTTGGTGGACCTCATCGTGGAGCACACCCACACCTGCTACATGGGCGACCGCACGCACCGCCACGATTGGGGTTACGGCTGCGGCACCTGCCCTGCGTGCGATCTGCGCGCCAAGGGCTGGGAGCGCTGGAAGGCGTAATTTTTATGGCGTGGCCAGCACAAATTTAGCTGTGCTGCCCTCCGGTGCGGGCACAAACTGCCACACCGTGTCGTGATACGTGGCCACGCTTGGGCGGTGAGCGATAGACACCAAGCCGCCACCTTCTTCGCGCACCATGGTCAGCAGCTTTTCGTAAAGCATTTTCTCGCCTGCTTCATCCAAGGCGCTGGTGGCTTCGTCGGCAAACACCCAGCGTGGGCGCTTGAGCAGCACACGGGCCAAGGCCAAGCGTTGTTGTTCGCCACCTGAGAGCTGCTGTGTCCAGTGGCCTGCCACGTCCAGCTCATCTGCCAAGTGCGGCAGCAGGGCGTCGTACAGGGCGTTCTTCAAGGCTTCGTCGGTGTAGTGCTCGGCGATGTCGGGATAGGCCAGTGCTTGGCGCAAGGTGCCTTCAGGGAAGTAGGGGCGTTGCGGCATGAATACGCTGCCTTGGGGCAACACCACGGGGCCATAGGTGATGGGCTCGCCGTGACGGTCATGTGTGGGCGAGCTGACGTAGGGCCAAATGCCAGCCAACACGCGCAGCAGTGTCGACTTACCACAGCCCGATGGGCCGCGAATCAACACCGTGTCACCTGCTGCTGCGTTGAGCGAGGTGTCGGCCAACAGCACCTCGCCATTGGGCAGAGACACCGTGAGCGGGGTGGTGTGCAAGGCGTTGATGCCTTTGTGCGTGACGGCGGTTGCACCCGTGAACGACAGCGGTGCGGCTTCTGGTTCTGCCACCTCGTCTACCTGGATAGCCAGCATTTGGTCTTGAAAACTCGTCAAACGCAGGGTGGTGGCTTGCCATGATGCCAAGCGGCTGTAGTTGCTGATGAACCAACTGAGCGACTCTTGCACTTGGCCAAACGCAGAGGAGATTTGTATCAACTCACCCAGCTGAATGGCGCCGCTGAAATAGCGCGGCGAGGCCACCAACATGGGGAACACCACCGCCGCTTGGCCGTAGCCCGAGTTGAACCAGGTGTAGCGCTTTTGCACGCGCAGCAAGCGCATGAAGTTGTCCAGCACTTGGGCGAAGCGCTCTTGCAGCGACAGGCGTTCCACACGGCCACCGCGGTCCAACGCAATGGCTTCGCTGTACTCGCGCACGCGCATCAGGTGGTGACGAAAGTCAGCTTCCAAACGTTGCTGTGCAAAGTTGAGCGATGCCATCGAACGGCCAATCCAGTGGCCGATCAAGCTGCCTGCCAGCGCATAAGCCAACGCCATCCACACCATGAAGCCGGGGAGGTTGTAGGTCTCGCCTCTCACCTCAAAACTAAAGCCGCCCGAAAGACCCCACAAGATGCCCACAAAGCTCAGCAGCGTGACCGTGGCGTCGAGCAAGCCGAGCGACAAGCCCACCGTGTCAGCCGTGAATTGCTGCACATCTTCTTGAATCCGTTGGTCGGGGTTGTCTGTGCCGTTCTTGCTTTGCAGTTCGAGTTGGTAGAACACATGGCCTTTGAGCCAACGTTGCAAGTAGTCGCGCGTCATCCATGCGCGCCAACGCATTTCGAGTAACTGCGTGAGGTAAAAGCGGTACACCGCCACGATGATGAAGCACGTCGCCAGCATGGCAAACACGCCGAGCTGTTTCCAAAATACCTCGGCATTGCGGTTTTGCAGCGCGTCGTAGAACACGCGGTTCCAGTCGTTGAGCAAGACCATCATGTAAACCATACCGAGGTTCAGGCCCACGCAAGCGGCCAGCAACAAGCGGGCGCGCCATTTTTCTTCCGACTTGAAATAGGGCAGTGACAAAGCCCAGACGCGGCTGAGTTGCAAGCGGCTTTTTTGCCAATTCGTCGCCACGTTGTTGGCGACGGTTTTAAAAGCGTTCATGTGTTTTCAAACTTCGGTGTTGCGCACGCCACTGGCCACATGGCCTGCGGGCACGTGACGGGCGGCAGATTCGATGTGGCCGGTTTGGTCGTCAAAGAAAAAGTCGGGTTCAAACTCGCGCAAGAACTCGCCTTTTTCAAGGCCACCCAAGAACATGGCTTCGTCCACCTCAATGTTCCAGTTCATCAGCGTGCGAATGGCCCGCTCGTGTGCGGGCGCGCTGCGCGCGGTGACCAGTGCGGTGCGAATGCGCATGTGTGGCGTGCCCGCTTGTTGCAGCACTTGCAGGGCTGCCAGCAAGGGTTTGAAAGGGCCAGCGGGCAAGGGGTGCGCGGCATTGGTTTGTTCGTGCTGCTGAAACGCGTCCAAGCCTTGGGCTTGAAACACGCGCTCGGCTTCGTCGCTGAACAACACGGCATCGCCGTCAAACGCAATGCGCACTTCATGTGGGTTGGCCTCTGACGCGTGGGCCGAGTGCGGGTACACCTGCGCGGCAGGTACACCCGCATCGAGGGCTGAGCGCACGTCAGACAAATGCGTGGACAAAAACAAGTTGGCGTTGAGCGGACGCAAATAGCGCCAAGGCGATTGCCCGCGCGTGAAGCTGCCGCGCTGAATCGGCAAGCCGTAATGTTGGGCGGAACGGAACACGCGCATGCCACTGACAGGGTCGTTGCGCGAGAGGATCACCACTTCCACGCGTTGTGCCTCAGAGGTGTTGAAGGCCAACAACTTTTGCACCAATGAAAACGCCACGCCGGGTTTGGCGGGCGTTTCAAGGCGGTCGAGCTGCAGGTTCATGTAGGCGCGGTCATCGCCTTGTTCAAAGACTTGGTTTTCCTCTTCGAAGTCGAACAGCGCTCTTGAAGAGATGGCGACGACTAACTTACCGTCTAAAGAAACACCCATGAATTACCTCACCCATTGATTGAGTTGAATGATGGGCAGCATGACCGCTAAAACAATCAGCATCACCATCGCACCCATTGCCACGATGAGCAAGGGTTCCAGAATCGTCGCCAGTTGCAAAGCGCGGCGTTGCACTTCTTCGCTGAGTTGTGCAGCAGCGCGTTGCAGCATGGTGGGCAGTGTGCCGGTTTGTTCGCCCAAGCGCGAGAACATCACCAGCAAGCGCGGAAAGCGTGCATGTTGTGCCAAAGCTGATGCCAGCGGCGCACCTTCACGCACCAACACCAGTGCGTCTTGCGCATCGCGCTTGAGCGCGGTGTTGCTCAGCGTGTCTGCTGCCGCTTGCAAGGCTTTCAAAATCGGCACGCCTGCGGTGGCGAGCATGGCCAAGGTGCTGGCAAAACGTGCGGCGTTGTAGCCACGGGCCAAGCGACCAATTAAAGGCAGTTGCAACCACGCCGCATCAAAACGCAAACGCACATCGGCTTGTTTCAAGGCGATGTGCCCACCTGCGGTGAGCGCGGCGAGTAGCAATAAGCCCCATAACCAAAAAATTTGCACAAAGCTGCTCAAGGCCAGCATGAAGCTGGTGAGCGCGGGCAGTTGTTGCTGGTTATTGCCAAACACCTGCGCCACATGTGGCACCACATAGGCCAGCAAAAACAACACAATGACCAAAGCCACCACGCACACGATGGCAGGGTACAGACCCGCGGCCAACAACTTGCCGCGCAAGTTTTGCTGCTCTTGCAAATCGTCAGCCAAGCGTTCGAGCACCAGGCCTAAATGGCCGCTTTGCTCGCCCGCACCAATCACCGCGGTGAAGATGTGGCTGAACTCGCGTGGGTGTTGGCTGAGTGCTTTGGCGAACGGCGCGCCTGCATTCACTTCGGTGCGCAGGGCTGAGACCAAATCGCGTTGGCGGGGTGTTTCGGCTTCGTCGCTCAACGCTGCTAAAGCACGTTCCAGTGGTAAGCCAGCGTTGACCAAGCCCGAGAGTTGGCGTGTCCACACAGCCAACGCTGTGCTGCCGAACACTTTGCTTTCCCAGATGACCGTGTTCAAACCGCTGCTGGCGCGCTGCACGGGGGCCACCTTGAGCGGCACCAAATCTTGCGCACGCAATTGGCTACGTGCGGTGCGTGCGGTGTCGGCCTCCAACACGCCACGGCGCGTTTGACCTTGGGCGTCTAGGGCTTCAAACGAATAGGCGGGCATGGTGGTTCAGGCTGGGTCGCAGAGACTTAGTCGCGGGTGACGCGAATCAGTTCTTCGCGGGTGGAAATACCGTGGCGTACCAAGCGTTCGCCATCGTCACGCATCAACGTCATGCCGTTGCGTAACGCAGCTTCGCGCAACTGCGCTTCGCTGGCTTGGTTGTGGATGAGGGCGCGGATGTCGTCGTTGGTGGTGAGCAATTCAAAAATGCCGGTGCGGCCTTGGTAGCCGCTGTGGCCGCACGCCTCACAGCCTTTGCCTGCGCAGTGCGTGCAGGTTTTGCGCAGCAGGCGCTGGGCCAACACGCCCAACAGCGAGGAGCTGAGCAAGAAGGGCTCCACGCCCATATCGGTCAAGCGCGTGATGGCGCTGGCCGCATCGTTGGTGTGCAGCGTGGCCAACACCAAGTGACCAGTGAGCGAGGCTTGAATGGCGATTTGCGCGGTCTCGTAATCGCGAATCTCACCAATCATGATGATGTCGGGGTCTTGGCGCAGGATGGCGCGCAGGGCCTTGGCAAAGTCCAAATCAATCTTGGGGTTCACTTGGGTTTGACCCACGCCAGCCAGCTCGTATTCAATCGGGTCTTCCACCGTCATGATGTTGTTGCGCGTGGCGTCTAGCCCTTGCAGCGCGGCATACAGCGTGGTGGTTTTGCCCGAGCCTGTGGGGCCAGTGACCAAAATGATGCCGTGCGGTTGGTGCACCAAGGCCTCAAAGCGGCGCAAGGTGTCGCCTTCCATGCCCACGGCTTGCAGCGTGAGTTTGCTCTCGGTCTTGTCGAGCAAACGCAGCACGGCGCGTTCGCCGTGTGCGCTGGGCAAGGTGGACACACGCACGTCAATCGCGCGTTGGCCGAGGCGCAGCGAAATGCGGCCGTCTTGCGGCAAACGTTTTTCTGCGATGTCCAACTCGGCCATGATTTTTAAGCGTGAAATGAGGGCTGCGTGCAAAGCGCGGTTGGGTTGTACCACCTCGCGCAGCGTGCCGTCTACGCGGAAACGCACACTGCTGTGGCGTTCATACGGTTCGATGTGAATGTCGCTTGCGCCATCGCGTGCTGCTTGCGTCAGCAAGGCGTTGAGCATGCGAATGATGGGCGCGTCGTCTGCGGCTTCTAGCAAGTCTTCCACGGCGGGCAGCTCTTGCATCATGCGGGTGAGGTCGGCGTCGCTCTCCACCTCGCTCACCACTGCGGCGGCGTTGCTGTCGGCTTGCGCATAGGCTTCGCTGATGCGTTTGGCGAGCGTGGCTTTGTCGGTGTATTCAAACGACTGCACGGCGTGGCGGCGGGTGACTTCGCTCCACGCGCTCAGATCGGGCGCGTCGCTGTGCCACAGCGTGAGCGTGTGGCCATCGTCCTCCAGCAAAAGCTGGTGGGTGCGGGCAAATGCGTAGGGCAGCGGGCGGCGCATGGCTTATTCCGGCTTGGATTCTTCTTTAGGTTTCGGCACGGGGGCTGGCGGCAGCATGGGCGAATTGCCTGAACCCAAGAGCGGATTGAACCCAGGCTGTGCGTTTTGTTGCAAGCCCATCATTTGCTGGTAACGGTTGTTGCTCAGCGCATCAGAGGCTGCGGCATCACGCACCACCACCGGGCGCAAGAACACCATCAAATTTTTCTTGGTGCGCGAGCGGCTTTCGCTTTTGAACAGCCAGCCGATCACGGGGATGTCACCAAACAACGGCACTTGACTTGCGCCACCTGAATACTCATCCGAGAGCAAACCGCCCAGTACAACGATGGAGCCGTCGTCGACCAACACGTTGGATTCGATGCTGCGCTTGTTGGTGATGAGGCCTGTGGATGAACCGACTGAGTTGGCGACCACGCTCGACACTTCTTGGAAGATGGTGAGCTTGACAGTGCCTGTTTCGCTGATTTGTGGTTTGACCTTCAGTGTCAAACCTACGTCTTTACGCTCTACCGTTTGGAACGGATTCACTGCGCCGTTGGTTGTGTTGTTGTTGGTGTATTGGCCCGTGACAAATGGGACGTTTTGGCCCACGACGATCTTGGCCTCTTCGTTGTCCAACGTGAGCAAGGTGGGTGTCGACAACACATTGCCTTCGCCGTTTTGTTGCAAGAAAGTCGCCAAACTGCTCAGCACGTAAGTGCCATTAATTTGACGGGCGCTGCCGATGTTCAGGCCACCACCCAAGGCGCTCAACCCTGCTGCTGCGCCACCCGAAATGTTCAAGATGTTGCCTTGGCCAATGCTGGTCGTGATGGGGTTGTTGAAGTTGGTGCCAATGATGCCCACCGTGCCACCCGCTTTGCCGCTCGCGTTCTGCCACTGGATGCCCATTTCTGCAGCTTTGTCTGCATTCACCTCGGCAATCAAACTCTCCACCATCACCTGCGCGCGACGTTGGTCGAGCATGTCAATCACGGCGCGCAGTTGGCGGTATTGCGGTTCAGGTGCGGTGATGATGAGTGAGTTGGTGGCCGTGTCAGCTTGAATTTGTCCACCCGTGGCAGAGCCCATGGATGCGGCGGTGCCGCCCAACGTGTTGCCGGATGTTGCCTGTGCAGACGTGGCTGACAAAGGATTGGTAGCGGGTGTTCCGCCTGTGGCGCTCGTGCCTGTCACGCCTGTGGCTTGGCCGCTGACCGCCGCACGCAAGGTGGTGGCCAGTTTGGTGGCATCGGCGTTTTTCAAATACACCACATGGATGTTGCCGCTGGCGTTGGTGCCGCTGGGTTGGTCGAGTTTGGCGATGAGTGACTTCACCAGCGCCACGCGTGTGGGGTTGGCCGCGCGCAAGATGAGCGCGTTGCTGCGTGGCTCGGCCAACAGCGTGGTTTTGTATTCGGCCCCTGATTGGCCGGGGGCGGCAGCGGTTTGAGGCACCGCGCTACCCGACTCCACCAGGCGCAGCACCAAAGGGGCAAGGTCTACCGCGATGGCGTGTTTGAGTTGAATCACCTCGACATCACTGGCGTTCGATACATCCAGCGTGGCAATGATGCGGGCCATGCGCTGCAAGTTGTCGGCGTAGTCGGTGATGATGATGGCGTTGTTGCCGGGGTTGACGTTGATGGTGTTGTTGGGGCTGATGAGCGGGCGCAACACGGGCACCAAGTTGTTGGCTTGCTCAAAGTTGAGCTTGAAGATGTGCGTGACGATTTGGCCGTTGCCAGTGCCGCCGCCCACTTTGTCGATTTCTTGCACATTGCCGCCTTGCAGCTTGGCATCGGCCTCGGGGACGATTTTGTAGAGGCCCTTGGTCTCCACCATGGCAAAACCTTGCAAACGCAGCGCCGCCAAGAACTGGCTCCAAGCCTCGTTGGGTGACACGGGCAGTTCGGTGCTGAGGTTGATCGTGCCCTTGACGCGTGGGTCCACCACCAAATTGCGGTTGGACAGCGTGGCCAGTGTGCGTGCGACCGACTCGATTTCGGCGTTCACAAAGTTGAGCGTGATGGGCTGCTGCTGTGCGGTGGACTTTTTGGCGGGAGGCGCTGCTTGCGTGAGCGACAGCCCAAGCAAAGCCGGTGCAAGGCCCAAGCCCAAGGCAAGTGCCAAGGCCGAGGGTTGAAAGAACGTGTGTTGTTTGGCCATACGCGTGTTAACCCATTTTCAAAATCGATTTGTTGCCTTGGCGCTGGCCAAGGATGTTCAATAAATTAGAGAGCGCGGCTTCTGCATCTGGTGCGGCCGAGGCCTCACCGTTGAAGCGCAGATGCCCGTTGTGTAGTTGGCCCGTGCCCTGCAAAAGCAAGCTGCCTTCGAGCGTGTCGAGTGTGAGCGCTATGGCGTCGCCGCCTTGCACGCGCAGGCGGTAGCTGCCCAAGGGGCGCAAGGTGGACAAGCGTGTTGCCAGTTTTTGCAGCTGCAGCTCGGCTTCGCCTTGCAGTTGTTCTTTGCCTGCTTGTTGGGTCCATTGCAAGTGGCTGGTTTGCAGTTGCAGTTGGCCTTCGGGTTGCACGGTGTTCCACGGTGCGCCCAAGCCCACCAGCCAATTGGCAGGCCAGTGAGAGGTGTGGTCGCTGACCTGCACACGCACGCCACGCCACAGGGGCGAGACATCCACGCGCACAGGCTGTGGGGTGCAGCAGGCCGATGCCACGGTGGCGCTGAGCGCCAAGCGCAAGTTGGCAAAGTCGAGGTGAGGGCCAAGCTGCCATGTCACGCGTGTGGGCAGTGCGGTGGTGTTGGCTAGGTTCAGTGGGCCTTCGTTGAGCACCCATTGCGCTGAGCCGTTCCACACCGTGCCTTGCGGGTCTTGCAGCAGCACGCGTTCGCCACTGGCTTGCTCGATCGTCCGTGTCAGCCAATGGGCCGGCGCTTGGGTGATGAGGGCCAACGCCAGACCCAAGCCCGCGCCTGTCCATGCCCAGCGATTGCTGGCGCTTGGGCGGAAGGCTGGGTTGAGGCGCTGCATCTTGATGGGCTAGGTGAGTTTGAACTGCGTTGGCGTTAAGGCGCTGTGCCGCGCGTGGGCAAACGCAACACCATGCTGCCATCCCACGCCACCACGGGCGAGGTGGCTGCGGGCGCTGTGCCTGTTGTGTTGCTGCGCGTCAAGTGCACTTCTACAGGCAAGGTCTGTGCTTGACTGCGCACTTGTGCCAACCAGTTGGCCAGCGTGGGTGCGGTGACGGCTTTGAGCTGCACGGCCACACGGTCACCCTGTACGTTCAGTTGCATTTGCGCATTCGGTGTGAGGCCTTGCAATGTGCGCAACGCCTCGTCACGCGACAGTGGGGTGCGTGTTTGCAAGGCTTTGGCTTGGGCTTGCAGGGCCAACATGTGGGCTTGCTGTTGACCAATTTGGGCACGGCGGTTGTCGCTGTCGCGCAAGGTGCTGAGCGCGGGTGCGATGGCGATGGACCAAAACAACAACACGCCGACTAGAACGCCAAGCACCGACACGCCGCGCTGTTCGCGCGGGCTCAAGGCTTGCCAGCGGGCACGTAATGTCATTTCGCGCCCTCCGCTTGCAACACCCACGTGTCGTTGCCGTCTTGACGCAGGCTCAGGCCTTGGGCTTTGAGGCTTGCTACGCCAGAGGTGTTGCTATCCAGCGTCACGCCTTGCACGCGCAGTGCGTGGTTGGCGAAATGAATTTGCGAAGGGGTTTGTCCTGAGGGCAACACGCCAGCCAAGGCTGCGAGCATGGGCTCGAAGTCGGTGCTGGAGGCGGCGCCAGATTTTTGCTGCAGCACATCCACCTCGCGCTGCATTTGCAGTGGCGCGTCGATGACCAAGGTCACGGACGGGAAGGTGGTTGTCAAAATGTTTTGCAACGAGGCTTGTTGTGTCGCCAAGGCACTGCGCTCGCGCCAGGCCAAGGCATTGAGTCCGAGCACTTGCAAGGCGATCAAGGCCACCATGCCCCAGCGCACCGGCTTCCATGCGGGTGCGTGCAGCAAGGTTTGCCATGCGGCTTGCAGTTGGCGTTGCGTACGTTGTGCGCGGCCTTGTGCCCATTCGCCTTGCGCCAAGTCCCAAGCCGATTGGCTGGACTGGACCCAACGTTGCGCCGCACTTTGCAGTGTGGGCTGGCGTTGCAGCGTGCTTTGCACGCGCGCCACCATGGCGGGTTCTGCTTGAATCTGTAAATCGTCTTGGCTCAGTTCGGCAAAGGCGCGCCACTGGGCGGTGTTGGGAGGTAGCAGCGTCACGCCACGGGCGTGGCACAGCACGCTTTGCGAAGCTTCGGGTTCACCCATCACGTGCAGCAGGGGCGTGTCGCTGGGTGAAAGCTCAGGCACGATGCGCTGAATGGTGAGGCCCGCAGCTTGCAGTGGGGCGAGGGCGTCGCGCAACCATTGTTTGTCGCACACCGCGACCAAGGTTTCACCACCTGTGCGGGCCACGCCAGCGGCTTGGGGGTCAAGCACGATGTGCAGCTGTTGCGGGTCGTCGAGCAATCGGTCTTCTAGCAAGCCGTGCAACACGCTTGCCAAGCGTGGGCCGTGGCTGGCTGGCGGCAGCTGTACGCGCAGCCAAGCCAAACGGCTGTGTGGCACCACGGCCACCACTTCGCCCGCGTGGGCCGACAGTGTGGCCGCAGCACCCGTGGCGCTGCGCAACACGCTGTGCCCGTCCGAATGAACGTGGGCATAGCCCGTCGCAGCGGCATTGGCAGAGTGGGGGAGCGCGATGATCAACATGAGAACGGTCATTGTAGAGAGCCGGACTCGCGCCAAAGCACTTTCAAATCTTGGCCCTCGCGCTGCACCAAAGAGCGCTCTTGCAGGGTGGTTTGTGGCATGCGCAGGCGGCCCAGCACTTCAAAGTAACGGGTGCTCACGCTGTGCGTGCCCTCTAGGCTGACGGGGCGCCCCAAGGCTTTTTGAAATGCGTCGATCGTGGCCCAGTGCTGGCGCTCGCGCTGTTGCACCAAGCGTTGCGCATCAGCCAAGCCTAGGCCTGGCACGCTGGCGTACAGCACTTGCACGCTGGCCGTGTTCAGGTTGATGGGGGTGCGTGTGGGCAGCACGGTGATGTGCGGGCTGAGCGTCTGCAAGGCTTGCGGCGACAGGCCCAACCAACTGAGTTGTGCCAAACGCTGCGGCATGAGCGGTGCGCTGCTGCTTTGCTTTTGTGCCGCGAGCAAGCCCTGGGTGAGCAGGCTGAGCTGTGCAGGTGGTATGCCGAGCGCGTCAAACAAGCGCTCAAACGCGAGCACGGTGTTGCCATCGAGTTGATCGCCTTGCAGCAAATTGGCCACGTTGAGGCGGCCCTGCAAGTCGTTCACTTGCCCTGACAGCAACACGTGCTGTGCGAGCGGGTCGTCATCCCGTGTGCTGCCAGTGCCGTCTGGCAAGGCCGCTAAGAAACTCGACAGCCGTGCTTCTTGCAGCGGCACCGCCCAAGGTTCTGCCAAGTGGTCGACGGGCAAATTGACATCGCCTGCCCGCGCGTCTTCGCGCAAGATGACGCGCGCCCAATCCAGCGCCCCCGTCAACAGCCAGCGTGCTTGGGTGCGTTGCCGCTCGGCGCCTTCGACCTCGCTCGATTTCCATTGCTGCCAAAGCGCGCCTGCGGCAAAGGTGGCCACCAACGCCACAGTGAGCATGGCGGCTAGCAGGGCGGCCCCGCGTTGTTTGGGGTGGTGGTGTGCGACGTGCTTCATGTTTTGGTGTTGCTGAAGTTGGGTCGCACCCAGTCCAGGGTGAGGCGGCCTCGCACGCCGGTGCTGGCGGGCAGGTCAATTTGCAGGCGAATGGCGTCTGGCAGCGCACCTTGGCTGGGGGCGGGCGTACCGCTGGTCGTCAAGGTGGCGTTGCTGTTTGCGTCCGTGTTGCCAGCGCTTGAGAGCGGGTTGGTCCATGCGTTGCCACGGAAGTAGGTGAGCTGCCATGCGTCGAGTGGCACCAGCAAAGTTTCCAACGTGGCGTCGTCGCTGCTGGGGTTTTGGCCCCAGCGCTCGGCTTGTGTCCACGCTTGTTGCAAGGCGGCGCGTGTTTGCACAGGGGCCGATTGCCAGCGCAGCCATTGGTTGTTGCGCAGTGTCCATGCCACCACCCACAGGCCCGCATCCGCACCGTCGGCACGCCAAGCTGTGGCGCGGCGGGTGAGGCGCAGCGTGCGGCCATCCCAGTTCACCCCCGCATCGTTGAGGCTGGGCAAGGGCTGCACGGCGTTGAGGTCGGCTTGCCATTGGGCCAACACGGTTTGCAGCACGGCGGTTTTGTCAACTTGCGCTTGCGTGATGTCGCGGCTGCGCATGAGGCTGTCAAGCCCACGCCAGCTCAAGTCCGCCAGCACCGCCATGAGCGTGATGGCGATGAGCAGTTCGATGAGCGTGAAGCCGCGTTGCTTTTGCATCAGTAACGTCCCAACACAGTGGTGATGTTGAGCACAGGCGTGGCGGCGTCAAACACTTGCGCATCGACGCGGCGAAACGCGGGGTTGGGCGTGGTGCGCACGGTCAGCGCCACTTCAAAGTTGCGCTCGACTTGCGGGCAAGGCACGCGTGAGTCGCCCACGCCAGGCAGTTGCTGCGAGAGACGAAGTTGGTTCAAGGCGTTGTCTGCACAAATTTGCGCAAGCAGCACATCGGCTTGGCGTTGTGCGTTGCGCGTGAGTGCGCCGCTGACTTTGAGCCCGCTCATCAAAGCGATGGACACGATGGCGAGCGCCACCAACACCTCGATCAAGGTGAAGCCTGATGCGGCGGCTTTGCGCGTCTTGTGCAACGAACTCATGGCACCACCTGGAAAGGCCGCAGGCCGTCTGTGCCAATGCTCAGCGTGGGCGAAGGTTGGGTGCTGTTGGCGGCTGCCACGCTCAGCGTGATGCGTGCAGGGGCAAGGATGGGTTCAGGTCCGAGCACCACCAAGTTGGCGTTGCTGACCGCGGCTTGCGTGCCAACACTTAACCAAGTTTCGGTGCGTGCGGTCAGCGGGCTTCGAATGGCAAAACCTTCAGGTGTGGTTTGCCAAATCGAGGCCACACCGCTGGTGCGCGATTGGGCCCGGGCGGCTTCTAGTACGGCCACCAAGCGCTGCGCTTCGCGCTCGAGTTGGGTTTGGTTGTTGTCGCGCAGCGAGAGGCTGACGCCGGCCATGGCGAAGCCGATGATGGCCAGCACCACCAACAGCTCCAACAGGGTCAGGCCGCGCTGGCGCTGCATGGCTGTTTGGGTGCGCGCGTTACTGCCAGCTGCCGAGGTCGGCGTTTTTGCCTTCGCCGCCCGGTTGGCCGTCAGCGCCGAGTGACAGCACATCCACTTCACCCTTCACGCCGGGGTTCATGTATTGGTAAGGGCGGCCCCAGGGGTCGTTGGGCAGCTTGTCGATGTAGGGCTTCCAGTTGAGCGGGGTAGGGCCGGCGGTGGGCTTGGCTACCAAAGCGTTCAGGCCTTGCTCGGCGGTGGGGTAGTTTTGGTTGTCCAAGCGGTAGAGCTTGAGGGCTTGCATGAGGTTGCCCACGTCAGTTTTGGCAGCGGTCACGCGAGCGTCGTCGGCACGGTTGAGCACGTTGGGCACCACGAGTGCAGCGAGCACGCCAATGATGGCGAGCACCACCATCAATTCAATCAGCGTGAAGCCGCGTTGGCGTTTGGTTTGGGGGGCGTTTTGAGGCGTATGCATGGGATGAATCATAATCCGCTGATGCTTCGTTATCGCCCTTCATTTGCCACTGTTTTCAGCACGTCGTCGCGCGTGGTGTTGCCCGCCGCTTCGTTGCTGGTGTGGGGTGCCGTGGCGTTCAGCGCGGTGACATGGGGCTTGCGTTGGTCGGCCACGGGCGCTGCGCCAAGCAACGCCACTTCTGTCACACAAACTTTGCCTGAGGTGGATGTGTCTGCCGCTGCCCGTAGCTTGGGTGCAGCGCCGGTGCAAGCTGCTGCTGCGCCAAGTTTGGCCAGCCGTTTTCAGTTGCTCGGTGTGATGGCTGGCGGGCCTGATGCCGGTGCCGCCCTGATCGCGGTGGACGGCAAACCGGCCAAGCCCTACCGTGTGGGCGCGGCGGTGGCCGAGGGCTTGGTGCTGCAATCAGCCCAAGGCCGTCGTGTGCATTTAGGCGCGTCGATGGACGGGCCGCAAACCTTGGCGCTGGAACTGCCAGCCAAGAAATAAAAAAGGGTAGCGCGCTACCCTTTTTGCTTTGGCGTCAACGCACTTCAGCGTTGCAAGAACAAGCGGTACGCGGGGTTCAACGTTTCTTCCACATACGGGTAGCCCAAGCCTTCTAAGAACGCGGTGAACGCTTTGTTGTCGGTCTTCGGCACTTGCAAGCCCATCAGGATGCGACCGTAGTCCGCGCCTTGGTTGCGGTAGTGGAAGAGGCTGATGTTCCAGCCCGGGCGCATGGCCAGCAAGAACTTCATCAACGCACCGGGGCGCTCGGGAAATTCAAAACGCAAGATGCGTTCTTCGTGCGCAAGCGACGAGTGGCCGCCCACCATGTGGCGGATGTGCTCTTTGGCAAGTTCGTCGTGCGTGAGGTCAATCGCCTCGAAGCCGCTCTTCGTGAAGTGCGCAGCCATTTTGCTGCTTTCGCCTTTCACGCCCGTGGTCAAACCCACAAACACGTGGGCCTTGGCTTGGTCGCTCATGCGGTAATTGAACTCGGTCACATTGCGCGGCGATTTGCTGCCGCCAAAGCTGGGCAGTTTGCCAATTAGCTCGCAAAAGCGGCGCAGGCTGCCGGGTTGCTCGGGGATGGTTACGGCAAACAAGGCTTCGCGTTCTTCACCCACTTCGGCGCGCTCAGCCACAAAGCGCAAGCGGTCGAAGTTCATGTTGGCGCCACACAAAATGGCGGCGTAGGTTTCGCCCTTGGTTTTGTGCTCGGCCACGTATTGCTTGATGGCGGCCACGGCCAAAGCGCCTGCGGGCTCGACGATGCTGCGGGTGTCCACAAACACGTCTTTGATGGCGGCGCACACGGCGTCGGTGTCGACGGTGATGTAGCTGTCCACCAAGTTTTTAGACACGCGGAAGGTTTCTTCGCCCACCAACTTCACGGCGGTGCCGTCGGAGAACAAGCCCACGTCGTTGAGCGTGACGCGTTTGCCTTTGGCCACCGACTGCATCATGGCTGATGAGTCGTCCATTTGCACACCAATCACCTTAATCTCGGGGCGCACGGCCTTGATGTAGTTGGCCACACCCGCGATCAGGCCACCGCCGCCGATGGCGACGAACACCGCGTCAAGCGGTCCTTGGTGCTGGCGCAGCATTTCCATGGCAATCGTGCCTTGGCCGGCGATGACATCAGGGTCGTCAAACGGGTGAACGAAGGTCATGCCGTTTTTCTTTTCCAGCATGGCCGCGTGTTGGTAGGCGTCGGAGTAGCTCTCGCCCGCCAACACCACCTCGCCGCCCAAGGCTTTGACCGCCTCAATCTTCACGCTGGGCGTGGTGGTGGGCATGACGATGATGGCTTTGGTGCCTAGGCGCTTGGCACCCAGGGCCACGCCTTGTGCGTGGTTGCCCGCCGAGGCGCAAATGACTCCCTTTTTCAGCTGCTCGGGGGTGAGGTGCGCCATCTTGTTGTACGCGCCGCGCAGTTTGAAGCTGTGCACGGGCTGCTGGTCTTCGCGCTTCAAGAGCACGGTGTTGTGAATTCGGCGGCTGAGGTTCTTGGCCACCTCCAGCGCAGATTCAACGGCCACGTCGTACACACGGGCGGTCAAGATTTTCTTCAAGTAATCAGCGGGCTGTAGCGCGCGCGCTTTGGGAGTGCGGGTAGACATGGGGTGATTGTCTCTTAAGCCGTGGATACGCAATCTCTGAGTGGTGCGAGATGCGGCTGCATTGGCTTTGTTTCAAAGTCACGGCTTCAAGCCTCAATTTTAAATATTGCATATATGCTATAAAATATGAATTACGAAATTTTGTTCTTTGCAACTTCGGTGCAAGCCTCAATTGAAAAATGGCCTGTCGGCATTTACGCCAGTTTTGTGCGTATCGCTGAGCAAATAGTGGTCAGTGGGCCTAACTTGGGCATGCCCTACACAAAGGCTATGGGCGATGGTTTGTTTGAAATTCGCGCGCGTGGCATTGAGGGCATTGGTCGGGCGTTCTTTTGCTGCATGAAGGGGCGTCGCGTGGTCATCTTGCATGGTTTTGTGAAAAAGACCCAAGCCACGCCTATCAAAGAACTTCGACTGGCCAAACAACGAATGAAAGAGGTGTTGAATGACTAAGGCAACCCAAGAGCAATTTAAGCCTGTTGCTTTCACTCCGAAGCAAACAGCAGCACAAAAACGTGCAGCTGATCCCGCTTTTCAAAAAGCATACGACGCGTTAGAAGACGAATTTGCTGCATTGGCTGAGCTACTTAAGGCGCGTAAAGAAGCAGGCTTAACGCAAGCGGATGTGGCCCAGCGCATGGGGGTGAGCCAGCCTGTGCTGGCGCGTATTGAATCTAGCTTGGGTAGCCGCAATCACGCGCCTTCGCTCAGTACGTTGCGTCGTTACGCGCAGGCCTGTGGCAAACGCTTGGTCATCAGCATGGTTTGATGCGCAGACGAAAAAAAACCCCGAGTTTTGCAACTCGGGGCATGAATCCACTTTTGAGGGTGGAGGAGACAAGCCTGAATTGTATGCAAATTTTGTTGCGGCGCAACATTTGTATGACAATCTCAAGCTGATTTTTTGGAGAACAACATGGAATGCACCGTCAGCTGGACCGGCAACTCTGGCACCCGATCAGGCATGGGTTTTATTGCAGAAACAGGCAGTGGCCATGTGGTGGCCATGGACGGCGCACCCGATGCGGCCAAGCCCGAGAACGGCGGCCAAAACTTGGCCCCTCGCCCTATGGAACTGTTGTTGGCTGGCACAGGCGGCTGTACCGCCTATGACGTGGTGTTGATCTTGAAGCGTGGTCGCCACAACGTGCAAGGCTGCAGCGTGAAGATCAGCAGCGAACGCGCCACGGAAGACCCCAAGGTGTTCACCAAAATCAACATGCACTTCACCGTCACAGGTCAAGGCGTGCCTGCTAGCGCGGTAGAACGTGCGATTGCCATGAGCCACGACAAATATTGCTCGGCCAGCATCATGCTGGGCAAAACCGCAGACATCACCACCAGCTTTGAGCTGGTGGAAGCCTAAAACACAGGGTTAGATGCGGTGCGCCACGGTGGTCATCACCTTGGCGGCCACTTGCATCATGACTTTGAAAGGTGCGGGTAGCTCTGCTGCGCCAGCAGCCATCGCTTCTTTGGCGTGCTGCGCCTCGTCCACCTTCATTTGCGCCACGATGGCACGGCTGGGCCCGTCATTGGCGGGCAGCAAGCCTAAGTGGCTTTCTAAATGGGCTTCGACTTGACGCTCGGTCTCCACCACAAACCCCAAGCTCATGCGATCGCCACCCAGTTTGGCGGCGGCGTAGCCAATGCCGAACGCGCCTGCGTACCAAAGCGGGTTCAGCAGGCTGGTGCGCCCGCCCAACTCTTGTAGGCGGTGTTCGACCCACGCCAAATGGTCGGTTTCTTCGTTGCACGCCGCAGTGAGGTGCTGGCGTAGGGTGTTGTCTTGGGTCGCCAAGGCTTGGGCCGTGTACAGCGCTTGCGCGCAGACCTCACCCACGTGGTTCACACGCATCAGCGCAGAGGCTTCGCGCTTTTCAGCGTCGGTCAAAGGGGGAGGCGTGGGCACCTCGGCGGCCCACATCGGTGTGGCGCGGTTGGCGTGGTGGCGGGCAAACACGGTGCGCAAGGCGCTGTCGGCGGCGATAAGTAGGGCGTCCATGGACGTAAGTTTAAGTTGTGTTGCCGCGGGTTGAGACGCGGCAATTCAAAACCTTTGCATTTTGAAGATCGTTTATTTATGCGGGTTTGCGAGGAGTCTGGGCTTGGAGTGTTGCACGAAAGCAACGTAAATGACGAGTTTTTGACGCCTGTCATGTGTTTCTGCAACGGAGTCTGGTTCAATACATCCAACTTCCCGAAAACGGAGGTTGGTTCTGAAAAATTCAGAACCCCTGTTCAAACCTTGGAGAACCTTGAAATGAAAAAAACCCTCGTTGCTATCGCAGCTCTCGCCGCTACTGGCGCATTCGCTCAATCTTCTGTGTCTTTGTACGGCGTTGTTGACTTCGGTTTGGCAACTGCTCAATACCAAAAAGACGGCGTTGTGCAAATTAAGCGCACTGGTCCTGCTACCAGCTCATATGACACATCTCGTTGGGGCCTGACTGGCACTGAAGACCTGGGTCAAGGCTTGAAGGCTTCCTTCAAAGTTGAGTCGAACATCGGTACAAACCCACGTTCTGGTATCGCTGCAGACTACGCCATGAAAAACGGCACACCTTCGGGCAACGGCTTCACATTGGACGCTTCCGTGATTGGTGACCGTGAGTTGTGGGTTGGCCTCGAGAACTCAAGCGGCACACGTGCACAAATTGGTTACGGTGTTACTGCTATGCGTATGTTGGCAGTGCAAACATCTGCTGACGGCGTGAACAACATGGGTAACCCCATCAACCACGTGGTTGGCGCTTTCCGTCGTGAAGGTGTGACTGTCGAGCAAACTTTTGGTGGCGGCTTCAAGGCTTCTGCTATGGCATTTGGTAACAAACAAACCACCCAAGCAGCTAAAGCACAAACTGCTGGCGGCGGCGCTGCTGGCGAAACGCTCAATGGCACAGGCTACACAGGTGCTTTGACATACGCACAAGGCCCATGGAACGTTGGCGTTGCTTATGACAAAGTTCACGCTAAGAACCCAGCTATGGATGCTGGCACTGTGGATTGGGGTACAACTTTTGCTCTGCCAGCTGCCATTGCTGCTGCAGACAACACAACAAAGTCAACCTTGGTGGCTGGTTCTTATGACTTCGGTGTTGCCAAGTTGTTCGCACAAAACTACAACGTTAAGATCGACCAAGCCGCTGGTTCAACAGCTAAAGGCGCTGGTGAGCGCAATGCCAGCAGCTTGGGTGTTCGCGCCCCATTTGGCAAATTGGAACTCCGTGCCCAAGTTTTCTCTGGCAAAGACAAAGTCAACCCAGCAGCTAACGCAACAACTGAAAACCGTGACTGGACTGGTGACACCATCGGTGCTGTTTACTCTTTGAGCAAGCGCACAACCGTTTACGCTTTGACTGGCATGTACAAAACAGCCAAAGGTGTTGACGCTACTGCTAACGAAGCAAAATACAAGCAAACTTCGTTTGGTGTTGCTCACGCTTTCTAATTCCCCACGCTGGCTTAGCCAGTTAAGGATTTAAAAGTCTAAAACCCCATCGTGGCAACACGGTGGGGTTTTTTATTGCCTGCACGAAAACGCTCGTCTTGCTCTTGTCGCTTGCATCAGCTGTGCTGCTATTGCGCTGCACGTTTTTCAGCGTTGTCGCTCGTTTTCGCAGCTGTCTGGCGCTGGAGTTGCGTACAAAAGCTAGTTTGCAAACTGATTTTTTCGTTTGTAAACGAATTTTGAGCGTAGATTTAATCGACGCTTGGAGTGCCTGACCGTTACTGCGGTAACGCTTGGCTGGGGCAAATATCTCACAAATGTGAGATTTCTGGCACTGCTGTAAAACCTTAACTTAAGGTTTTGGTGGCAAGTTGCTTAAGCAACATTACACGGGGGTTGGGCAAATATCTCACAACTTGTGAGATTTCTCGTACAGCTGCAAAAAGGTTAATTTAATCTTTTCCGCATAGTGCCTGTCGCGTTGGCAGCCCCGTTATCGAAGCGGTCACGGCCTTGAAGAAAACAGCTCTACCGCTTCTCTAGCCCCGTTCGTCACAGTGGTTCAAGCAAGTCTATGGGGTTTTGTCCACGCTTGTTTGGCTGCAACATGCGACGAGCTGCTTGGTCCATATCTGGCGGTAGTGGCATTACTTGCTGCACAGCTTTGTTGGATGGGGATTGTGTTTTAGCTACTGCCATGCGTGTTGTGGGTGGTAACGGTTTTGCAGTTTTGACAGGGCGATACGCTGGGGTAGCTTCTGCTTTAGCTTGGGGTACGTGCTGGGGTTTTGGCAGTGGCTTTGGCGTTGCTGCATGAGGTGGTCGCTTGGCCTTACGTGCAAGTGCTTTTGCTGTTTTAGCGGCTTGGGGCTTGAGTGTTGCAGCTGGCTTAGTGGCAATGCGTTGCTGGTACGTAGTCAATGCTCGCCACGTTGCATCAAACACCAATTGCTGCAATTCTTCTTCACTTATAAATTCAATCAAGCGCATAGTGCACCTCCGTCACATATTTATGGTGGGGTGCAGGCGCAGTATTGAAACTAGCGCACTAACTGTGGCAAGTGAACGAGGTTGTCGCTGCCGTACATGCCTTTAAGCAAGTTGATAGCGTCACTGATGTTGTTGGCGCAGACTTGGGTTTGAACTACTAGGCCATTAGCGCGAACGTAAGCTGAATAAATATGCATGATGAACTCCTGTTGCAAAGCCATAACGATATTGGTGGCCTTGCGCGAAGTCGACCTGAAAAGGCTACGGTCAGGCACCTAAAAACAACAGGGCAAGAAAAAACCAAGATTGCCAGTGGCATGGACAGCAGAACATAAATAAGTTTGTTGGAAATTAGCAAGGTAAAAAGGTTGGCACGCCGATTGAAATAGTGCTGCTGTGTTGCCCTCTTCGTGGTGTGGCTCCAGTAAACGAATAACTTGCCATTCGCTTCATCGCACCATCCTTAACAGGACGCCTTAAATGCAACGCCCACAGCGTTGACGTTTGCGATGTCGTAACGGTTGGTGTCGCAGCAATGCGACACGGTGCATGTTGTGAACGTGTGCCAAATAAAGTGAGTGGGATGCCATAAAAAATTAACCCACATGCCCCCTGTAGCTACCAATGCAGCGCAGGGATTGCAGCGTCAAAGGCTCGCACGTAAAAGGATGATCGCAAAACCTACCTAATCTTGTTTCGGCAAGTTGTGTTGCATTGGATGAAGTACACCTCAGCGATGAGATAACTTTTGTCATGTCCTTAACAGGGCATGGCATGAGTGCCCTTGCGATGAGGAGTAAAGAAAATAATTAAATCAGTTCAAGTAGAAAGACTTTACGAGTTGCGATTTGTGCGAACGACAGTGAGTGACAAATGCATCGAGTGGGGTGCATGTAATGCAGCCCTGTAAGACCACTGCAATAGTTCCCACTAAATCAATCAAAGCAAAACACCCCAAGCACCTGTGTGTAGTTATGCCTAGCTACGAGTTGAGCGTGCGAACTGAGTAAACCCCAGCTCGACATTGCTAATGCGTCGAAACGGGGTTGAAAAACAAACAGGTCGACAGACTGTATTGCAGGGACTAGATTTGATACCGACACTTTTAACAGTACGAGGTACACATGCAAGCACAAAGCCCAATTCGCATTGGTTATGTCCGCGTTAGCAGCGCAGACCAAAACATTGACCGCCAACTTGACGGTGAAGATTTAACAGTTACGTTTGTTGACCGAGCAAGCGGCAAGAACGCAGACAGGCCACAGCTGCAAGCACTATTGGCTGGAAATTGGCCTCAAGGTAGCGTTGTCGTTGTACACAGCATGGATAGGTTGGCACGAAGTTTGAGTGACTTGTTGCGAATAGTTGAGCAGCTGATTTCGCGCGGCATCGCAGTTCATTTTGTTAAGGAAGGCAAAATTTTTAAGGGCGATGGCACAGACGCAATGGACAAATTGATGTTGAGTATGTTGGGGGCATTCGCCGAATATGAGCGCACCTTAATCCGCGAGCGCCAACGTGAGGGCATCGCAAAAGCAAAGCAGCGTGGTGTATATCGCGGCAGTCAACCCAAAATTACTGGCAACCAACTACTCAGGCAAATAGTTGCAGAGGCAACTGCATTGGGTGCCAACAAAACTCGTATCGCTACCAAGCACGGCATAAGCAGGGACACGTTGTACAAGTACGTGAAAAGCTTAAGTTAAGGTTTTTGGAGCTGGGTAGATATCTCACAAATGTGAGATATTTTGCAAGTAAGCGTTACTGCGGTAACGGTCAGTGTCGATTTAATCGACACTCTAAAAACTAGTTTGCAAACTAGTTTTTGTTTGTGCAGAGACCGGCAAAACGGTCGGTGTATTGGTCGCGATTTTGGACAGATGGCAACAGACTAGCGGTGCTTACACAACGAAAGGAACAAGCACCATGGCAACATTAAACGCACTCAAACTGACCACAGCCCGCAAACCTCGCGCATTGCCAGACGCAGTCAAGCGCCGCAACAAACTTATTTTGAAGTTGACTGAACAGCGTGAGCTGGCATTGGCACAAAGCGAAGGCCGCACGTATGCACCCAAGCGTTTGCGAAGTCTGCAAGATGCTGATGGCAACCGCGTTGTACGTGAGCAAGCTGTACGCATCAAACCTTGGTGGTGGACAGGCGAGAAAAACGAGACCTTGCTGTCTGTGTTTTACGGCAGCAAGACATTAGAGCTGGCTAAGGGTAAAACTGCTGTGGAGGTAGCCAACAGCAAAGAGCTGGTCAATGTGTTGGACGTGCTAATTGGCGCTGCACAAAACGGTGAGCTGGACGCACAAATGGATGCAGCCAGTAACAAGCTGCGCGATGGGTTTAAGAAGTAAACACGTACAGCACCCACCAGCAAATTAAGCAGCGTGGGTGCGTCTGCTTTGCAGCATGGCAATGTTTTGCTCCCCCGTCACGGTGCTGGCGTAGTGGTTGTTGATCACTTCCACGCTGGTGCGAGCATTTCGCGCCAGCGTTACCAAATCAATGCCCTGTCCATACAGCAAGCGAAACGTGATGGCACTGTGGCGCAAGCTGTACAAGCTACGTGGGTGACCGTGCGGATTTAGCTTAAATCCTGTGTGTTGCAACACCCAATTGAACATTGTGCTCAGTACCGCCAAAGCGTGGGTACGGTTTTTAAGGTCTGGCAGCAGCAGGTAATCGTTAGGTTTGGTTAAGGGTTGCAGCTTACAAATTTGTTGGTACACGCGAACTGCGGGACGTAGCGTGACTATGGGGGCGCTGTGCAACTTGGTTTCTGGCAAGGTCAAGCGCAAATATGTGTTTTTTCCACGCAGCACTTCAACATGGCGGTGCTTTAACTTGGTTAAATCGCCAGGCCGCAAAAAGCAGTTGACCATCAAGCTGATAGCCCACGCCATGTCTTGCGGCATACGATGGTCGTTATAGGCTTGCTTTATTTGTTTACGCATGGCCTTGTTGCTGGCAGGGTGCTTGACTCCACGCAATGCACGTGCGGCACGTAGCAGCTGCCAATACTCGGTGGGGGTAAATGCGCCACGTGATGATGAGCGTATTTTTATTTTGGGGATATCCGGCGTCTGTTCTATTGCCCCGATGCGTACAGCGTGTACCAGTACTTTACGCACGATGATGAGGTAATGGCTTACGGTGGTGGTCGAGTGCTTCTTGCTAATTTCTTGTGCAAACTCTTGCAGCATCTGGTACGTGATGCTGCTGGGGTCCATTGCGCCAAAGTACGGCAGCACCTTTGCGTCAAGTCGGTTGCGAAACATTCGCAAGCTGCCTGCGCCAAATTCTCCACGTTCCATTCGCGCATGTTCGTTTGCATAGACCTGTGCAGCAATGGCCCCAAATGTCAGCTGATGCTTGGTTGCTGGTGCTGCTGTTTGTGTGGCAGTTTGGGGAGCAAGCTGCTTGACCAACAGGTCTTCATAAAACCATCGTGCAAAGCGTTGGGCTAATGGCAGTGATGTAGTTTTAGTGCTGCGCTTGTGTGTGCGTCCAGCAACCCAACAACGTACTTGCCAATATTTGCTTGCTGCAATTTTGTACACCGCCAACTTGCTGGGGTAGCCATGCACTGCTGTGATGGTTGCCGGTATGGGTACGGTGCGCTCGCGTGGGATTAAACGGTCATTAGCAGCGTGAGTGGCGTAGTGCGTGAAGTACTGGAGCATGGTGCCAGCCTACAGTTGTACACCGTGTCGCGCGACCTGAAAGTTGTGACCATGCACGATTTGCAAACGCTTGGAAACCGTGCATTAGCCGCTAAGTCACCGTGGTTGCCATGATGAAAAATGTTGTAGTGCAGTTGGTGAATGCGCTGGCGAGTTGCAGACCAATATCTGTACAACTTTTAGCAAAACGGGATCGGCACTCTCGGCGCACGATCGAAGTGTCAAAAAGAACCTTGTAACACCTTAGTATCAAAAATCAACCCTCGTTGCTATCGCAGCTCTCGCCGCTACTGGCGCATTCGCTCAATCTTCTGTGACCATGTCTGGCGTTGTTGACGCTGGTTACAGCGTTTTTTCTGCACAAAACGGCACAGCCGCTAAAGTGACTCAAAGCGGTATTGGTTACAGCAACAACGACACAAGCCGTTTCCAAATCAAAGCTGTGGAAGACATCGGTAGCGGCATCAAGGCTGGTACAACCATTGAGTCCACATTGGCGACTAACCCACGTAGCAACTTCGGCGACGCTACCAAGCCAGTTGCAGCTTCTACTACAAACTTCGACTTGACAGGCCGCGGCCAAACCGTTGACGCTACCAAGCTCGGCGACCGCATCTTGACAGCTGACTTGACTGTTGGCGCTCACACCATCAACGCTGGTAACCAAGCGATCATCACACGTTCTGTCGCAGTTGGCTTCCAAGCTGACGGCTCTAACTTCATCGGTAACTTGGTGGGCAACGACGGCAACACAACTACTCGTGTTCCAGCGATCAACTACACATTCAATGCTGGTCACGGCGTGAATTTGAGCGCTGCTTACATGAACAACACCAAAAAGAACAGCACCGCTGCTAACGAAAGCAAAACTGGCAACGGTTACGGTTTGAAGGCTGAATACGCAAACGGCCCATGGGCTGCTGGTGCCGTGATGTCTAAGCAAACGACTAACAACGCTGCAACTACTAAAGACACCGCTTTGAACACTGCTGGTACAGGCGTTACTTTGGCATCTCAGTTGTTGAGCCCACAAGCAACAGTTGGTTCTGCAACTAAGAACGTCGAATTGACAATGGCTGTGTTGGGCGTGTCTTACGACTTCGCTCCAGTCAAAGTTTACGGCCAGTACGCTACTGTCGAAAACAAAGACACTCTGAGCACTACTTACGCTAACAGCGACAAGCGTCACGCCATGAGCGCCGGCGCACGTTACGCTATCGGTGACTCTTACCTCTTCGCTCAAGTGTCTACTGGTAAAAACCAAATCACTGGTACCAACACAGACCGCGATTGGAAAGGTTACAGCTTGGGTTACAAGCACTACTTGAGCAAGCGCACTCTGGCTTACGTCGGTACAGGCAAAGCTGAATTCGGTACAGGCGCTACTACCAAATCTACTGTTAAAGAAACAGCTTTTGGTTTGCAACACAACTTCTAATCCCCTCGCTGGCTTAGCCAGTTAAGGATTTAAAAGTCTAAAACCCCATCGTGGCAACACGGTGGGGTTTTCTATTTCCGGGTTAGTAAGTAAGTGTTTTCCTAAGTGTTTTAAGCATCATTTTTGCTAACATTAACGCATCTTAAATAATTCAGGAGCTTGCTATGCACACATCGTTTAAATCTTCTATCGTTGCTGCGGTAACTGTCTTGGCTGCATCAGGTGCGTTTGCGCAAAAGGCGGGTGATGACATCGTGAGTGTTGGTTTGGCTTCAGTGAATCCAAGTGCATCTTTAGGTAAATTGACATCAACCAGTTCAACAGACAATAACGCCACAGGAACATATTTCACCGGTGCTTTAAATAACGCAACGGCTCATGTAGGCAATGCAACAACAATGTCTTTGGGTTGGTTGCACATGTACTCAGACAACCTCGGAGCAGAAGCCACAATTGGTCTGCCGCCAGAAGTTACGCAGGATTTAACAACCACTACAGCGCCACATCCTGGTGCTGCAAAGATCAAAATCTGGTCGCCAACCTTGGTCGCCAAATATTTCTTTGGTACTGCACAAGATAAATGGCGTCCTTACGTTGGATTGGGTGCCTCATATGTCTCATTCCACAACATCGCAATAAATGCTAACGACAATACGGTTAGATATCTTGCCAACACCTCCGCCTCATTTAGTTCGGCTTGGACCCCCGTATACAACGCTGGAATGATTTACAACATTGATGACAAGTGGAGCATCAATGGTTCAGTTTCATATTTACCAGTTAAAACGACTGCGACATTTGTTGGACCAGGCGCACCTGTTGGTTACACAGCGGCAGTCACCACAACTGGCGACGTCAAGCTCAACACCACAGACTACGTTATCCGTGTTGGCTATCGCTTCTAAGCTTCACGCATGACTCAAATGACGCGCTTGCGCCGCAGTGCGGCCAGTGTGTCAGCATCTACCGCCAATAAATCGCTCAACACCTCGTCGGTGTGTTGACCCAAAAGCGGGGGTGGTAGATCTTTGCGCACGGGTGTTTTGCTGAGTTTGAGCGGGCTTGCCACCAAGGGCAGCTGATCAACCTGGGTGTGCTGCCATGTGTGGACCATCTCGCGGCTGTCGATGTGTGGGTCAGCAAATACCTCAGCCAGGTTGTTGATGGCGCCGCAAGGTACATGCACGGCTTCCAGCGCCTGTAGCCAGTCTGTTTTGCGCCGCGTGCGCATGAGGTTTTCTAGCAAAGGAACCAAGGTGTCGCGGTGCCGCACGCGGTTGGCATTGGTGGCAAAGCGCGGGTCGGTGTGCAGTTCAGGGTGACCCGCGATGTCACAAAATTTGGCGAACTGCGAGTCGTTGCCAACGGCCAAGATGATGTGCGCTTGGCTGCCATCGTCAGCCGGCGCGACCTCAAACACTTGGTAGGGCACCAGGTTTTGGTGTGCATTGCCCGCGCGCGTGGGCACCGTGCCGTTGTGTTGGCCGGACAGCAAATAGTTGGCGCCTAGGTTGGCAATGACGGCCACTTGGGTATCGAGCAAAGCCATGTCAATGTGTTGGCCTTCACCAGTTTGTGCGGCGTGTCGAAGTGCTGCAAGGATGGCCACGGTGGCGTACATGCCTGTGAACAGATCGGCCACAGCAATGCCTGCTTTTTGGGGTGAGCCACCCAGTTCGTCGCGTTCGCCTGTGATGCTCATCAGGCCGCCCATGCCTTGGATCGCAAAGTCATAGCCAGCGCGATGGCGGTAGGGGCCGGTTTGCCCAAAGCCGGTGATGCTGCAATAGACCAGTTTGGGGTTGAGCAACGCGAGTGTGTCGTAATCGAGGCCGTAGCGTGCCATGTCTCCCACTTTGTAGTTTTCAATGAAAACATCACAGGTTTGCACCAACTGACGCATCAATGCCTGGCCTTCGGCGGTGGCGATGTCGCAGGTGACGGAGCGTTTGTTACGGTTTGTGGCTAAGAAATAGGCCGCATCTGTGGTGTCGTGACCTTGGTTGTCTTTGAGGAAAGGCGGGCCCCAGCTGCGTGTGTCGTCCCCTGTGCCTGGGCGCTCGATTTTGATCACATCGGCCCCCAAATCAGCCAGCGTTTGTGTACACCATGGCCCCGCGAGTACACGGGTCAGGTCCAGAATGCGAATGCCATCAAGAGAGTTCATCGAAGAATTGTGAGTCAGTGGGCCAGGCCTAGTCGTTCGACGGTGGCCTTTTCGGTTTGGTAGGTCCGTTTGGCATAGCGGGTGTATTCGTCGCTGCTCATGTAGATCACGGGTTGCGAGAACTTGTCGAGCATGTCCAATATTTTGGGATCTTCTAGCGTTTTCTTAAAGGCGTCGTGCAGCATGGCGACCACCGAGGGCGGCATGTGTTTGGGGCCGCCAATGCCAAAGGGGGATTCAGAGATGGTGTCCCAGCCGCTTTCTTTGACGGTGGGTACATCAGGGAAGGCTTTGCTGCGTTGGCGTCCCAAAGTGGCTAGGAAACGGAGCTTGCCTTCTTTGACCCAAGGTGCAAATTCAGGAATGCCGCACATGACGCGAATTTGTCCACCCAAGATGGCCTGCATGATTTCTGCCGAGCCTTTGTAGGGGATGTGGTTGAGCACGATGCCTGCCTTTTGGCTGAACTCTTCCATCGCCAAATGCGGGGTCGTGCCAGTGCCTGTGCTGCCGTATTCGAGCTTGCCGGGGTTGGCTTTGGCATACGCCACCATGTCGTTGATGGTTTTGAAGGGCGCACCGACTGTCGCCACAATGCCAAAGGTGTAGCCAGTCAATCCCACAATGTGCGTCAGATCTTTGAGTGGGTCAAAGGGCATTTTTTGCATATGCGGCAAACGGTACACACCCAAAGGCAGTTGCGTGAGGGTGTAACCATCTGGCTTGGCATTGACCATGGCCGTTGCACCCAATGTGCCGCCAGCACCGGGTTTGTTTTCTACCACCACAGACACGCCCAATACACGGCTGGCACTTTCAGCAAAAGCACGCATCAAGGCGTCACTACCGCCGCCTGCGGGCCAAGGCGCAATCAGGGTGATGGGTTTGCTGGGAAATTTGTCGGCTGTGTTGGCCAGCACGCTACAAGCACTGAGCGCGACAAGAGCCCCCGGAAGGGTTTGTAGAACATGTCGTCGTGTCACGTCACGCATGGTGCGGCGCTGTGTCAGCAAACGCGCCAATGAACTGGGCTGCCGCGGCGGCTGTGGGTTGATCAAGTCTTGGAATATGTCCGAGCAAAGGCGCGGGTATACGCTGCTGCAGTGCTTGGATGTTGGCTTCGATGTGGCCCATGTTGGCGTCTACGGTGTTGGCCACCCAGCCCATGAGCTGAAGCCCGCGGGCTTGAATGGCTTCAACCGTCAGCAAGGCTTGGCTGATGCAGCCTAAGCGCAAGCCCACCACCATGATGACCGGTAGACCCAGTTGTTGTGCCAAATCGGCGGTGTCATAGCTGTCCGTCAAGGGCACGCGAAAACCACCCACGCCTTCGACGATGACAGCCTGTGCCTGTGACTTCACTTCGTCAAAACACGTGTTGATGTGGGCAGGGTCAATCACCACTTGGTCAATCTTCGCGGCAATGTGAGGTGCAGCTGGTGTTTGCAGCAAATAGGGCGTGGTCAGCGCTTGTGGCAAATGCACATTGGCACTGGCAGCCAGTATGTCTGCGTCGTCGTTATGCCAAGCATCTTCATGCCACACAGCGCCTGCCGCGATGGGCTTCATGGCTGCCACATGCACACCGCGCTGCACTTGGATGTGCAGAAGGGCAGCGGACACCAAAGTTTTGCCTATTTCTGTGTCTGTGCCCGTCACAAAACACGAGAACGCACCTGCAGGTAAGGCGTGACTCATGCTTGACTCCCAAGCGCTTGAATCAGTTGGGCCACATCCGCCGTGGTGTGCGCAGCGGACAGCGTGATGCGTAGCCGTGCTGTGCCCGCAGGCACCGTGGGGGAACGAATGGCGGTAATCCACAGCCCTTGTGCTTGCAAGGCGGCAGAGGCTTTCAGTACATCCGCGTTGCTGCCAATGATGATGGGTTGAATGGCCGTGGTGGAAGGCAGCCGTTCCCAACCTTGCGGGATGGGCGCAGTGGCGAGTTGTTGGATGAGTTCTTGCAAATGTGCTCGGCGTGCCTTGCCTTCTTCGCCCAAAATAATGCGCAGGCTGGTCAACAGCGCATGTGCCAGCGCTGGTGGCGCTGCCGTGGTGTAAATGTAGGGGCGCGAACGCTGCACCATCCAATCAATGAACGTTTCGTGAGCCGCCACAAACGCGCCACCCACGCCTGCTGCTTTGCCCAAGGTTCCCATGTAAATGAGGTTGGGTGAGCGCAGCTGGAGGTGTTCCAAAATGCCGCAGCCTGTGTCCCCCAGCACGCCAAAACCGTGGGCATCGTCCACCACCAGCCAGGCCCCGTGTTGTTCGCACAAGGTTAACAACTCACGCACGGGGGCAATGTCGCCGTCCATGCTGAACACGCTGTCTGTCACCACCACTTTGGTTTTGCTGGTGCACGTTTTCAGCAACTCGCCCAAAGCTTGCGTATCGCAATGTGGGTAGAGCTGCACGGCAGACCGCGAGAGGCGAATGCCATCAATGAGTGAGGCATGGTTGAGTGACTCGGAAAACACGGTGATGTCACCTTGCGCGCTGTCTGCCAACGCATGCAAGATGCCTAGGTTGGCCATGTAGCCCGTGCAAAAGTACAGTGCCCGCGCAGACACCAAGTACGGTGAGAGCATCGCTGCCAGCTTTTCTTCTAAGCGTGCGTGAGATTGAAAGTGCCCACTGATGAGATGCGATGCGCCACTGCCTGCACCATACAAAGACACCCCTTCCTTCAAAGCTTCCATCACTTGCGGATGCGCCGCTAGGCCTAGGTAGTCATTGCTGTTGAAGGCCAACATCGACCGACCATTGACTTGCAGGTGAGGTTGGCAGGCGGTCTCTGCCGTCCAGCGTTGGCGGCGTAAACCTTGCGCATCGATGTCGACGAGCTTGGAGGCAAGAATTTGTAGCGAGGGGTTGGTCATGCGTGGATCACTTGCTCAAAAACAGTTTGTAGACGCGTCGCCAGCAGGTCAATTTCGTCGTCGCTCAAGATGTAGGGGGGCATCAAGTAAACCGTGCGTCCAATTGGACGAATGAGGATTTCATGTTCCAGCGCAGTGGTGAAAAATCTGCGAGAAAAAGTGGCGGCCTTGGCTGGCTCATTGACTTGTGCGTCGAATGCCCAAATCATTCCTTGCTGTCGAAAGTTCTTCACTTGCGCGTGCGCAGCCAGTGGTGCGAGTGCGGCAGTCATGCGCTGCGCACGGCGTTTGTTTTGTGCCAAGACATCGTCTTCGTCAAAGATGGCCAAAGTGGCCAACGCTGCACGACAAGCCAGTGGGTTGCCCGTGTATGAGTGCGAATGTAAGAACCCGCGCGCCACGCTGTCGCTGTAGAAGGTTTGATAAATGCTGTCGCGCGTCATCACCAATGACAGCGGCAAATAGCCGCCACTGATGCCTTTTGACAAGCACACAAAGTCGGGCCAGATGTTGGCTTGCTCGCAGGCAAAGAAGGTGCCGGTGCGGCCGCATCCAACGGCAATTTCATCTGCAATCATGTGCACGTTGTATTGGTCGCACAGGGCGCGGACCCGTTGCAGATACAAGGGGCTGTGCATGGCCATGCCGCTGGCACATTGCACCAAGGGCTCCACGATCACGGCGCTGATGTGGTCGGCGCGTTCTTGCAGCAGCACTTCTAGCTCGTGCGCAGCTCGGCGCGCTTGGTCTTCAGCGGTTTCCCCTTCTAGGGCCAATCGTGCATCGGGTGACATGAGGCAGTGCGTGGGCTTGAGCAGTGCGTCATACGCATCGCGAAAGATCGCCACATCCGTGACAGACAACGCGCCCACGGTTTCTCCGTGGTAACCGCCTTTGAGGCAGACAAACTCTTGCTTGTTGGGTAGGTCTTGGTTGCGCCACGAGTGAAAACTCATCTTGAGCGCAATCTCAACGGCGGATGCCCCATCAGAAGCATAGAAGCAATGGCCTAGCACCCCGTTGGTGAGCGCTGCTAGTTTTTCAGACAGCGCCACAACGGGTTCGTGTGTGAAGCCTGCCAACATGGCGTGCTCCAGCGTGTCCAGTTGGTCTTTCAATGCGGCGTTGATGCGTGGGTTGGCATGACCAAACAAGTTGACCCACCATGAACTGACGGCATCCAAGTAACGTTGGTTGTCAACGTCATACAACCAAGCACCTTTGCCGCGTTTGACGGCGACCAAAGGTACCGTCTCGTGGTGCTGCATTTGAGTGCAGGGGTGCCACACGCTTTGTAAGCTGCGTTGCACCAGTTGAGAGGACTGGGTGTTTTGCAAAAAAACCTCGCATCAAAATAATCGGCTTTGCGCCACGAAAGAGTCATTATCCCCGCGCATGGCCTTGTAAGGTCTTGGCTTTCTTTTGTTGCTATATTTAGGGAATATTTTTTTAGAAGTTTTCTCTATGCAATCGACTTTGCACAATGAACAGCCTGTTCACTTTGTCAAGCCTGCCGTGGCCCCTGTTGTGACTGACCATGCTTGGTCTTTGGGCGCTGTGGAAGAGCTATTTAACCTGCCATTCAACGACTTGATGTTCAAAGCACAGCAAGTCCACCGTGAAAATTTCAACCCCAACGAAGTTCAGCTCTCGACTTTGCTGTCCATCAAAACGGGTGGTTGTTCAGAAGATTGCGGCTATTGCCCACAAGCGTCGCGTTACGACACCGGTGTGGAAGCCTCTAAGTTATTGGATGTAGACACCGTCAAAGCGGCCGCCACAGAGGCTAAAAAGAACGGTGCGACTCGTTTTTGCATGGGCGCAGCGTGGCGTGAACCCAAAGACCGCGACATCGAAAAAGTGGCAGAGCTCATCCGCACGGTCAAAGACTTGAACTTGGAAGCTTGCTGCACCTTGGGCATGTTGACTGCGCAACACGCCAACACGCTGAAAGATGCGGGCCTCGATTACTACAACCACAACCTCGACACCGCGCCTGAGACCTACGGCAACATCATCACCACCCGCGTGTACCAAGACCGTTTAGACACGCTTGAGCGTGTGCGCTCTGCAGGCATGAACGTGTGTAGCGGCGGTATTGTGGGCATGGGCGAATCACGCGCACAACGTGCGGCGTTGGTGCACCAGTTGGCCAACCTCAACCCCTACCCAGACTCTGTGCCAATCAACAACTTGGTGCAAGTCGAAGGCACCCCGTTGCATGGCACCGAGGCGTTGGACTTGTTGGAATTTGTGCGCACCATCGCTGTCGCACGCATCACCATGCCAACGGCACGTGTGCGTTTGTCGGCTGGTCGCCAAGAAATGGGCGAAGCCATTCAGACCTTGTGCTTTATGGCGGGTGCTAACTCCATTTTTTACGGCGACAAGTTGTTGACCACAGGCAATCCTGATTGGCAACGTGACCAAGCGCTGCTGGGTAAGTTGGGGATGAAGACCAGCTAAAGGCCTGTTCTCTCACTCATCTTGCGCCAAGTTGTTCAAGATGGTGAGCAGCACATGACGGGTGGTTTGAATCTCTGAGGCGCTAAGGCCTTGAATACTGACGTGATTGGTGTCCTCTGCAAGGGGCACCAATTTTTTTTTGAGCCCGCGACCTGCAGGCGTCAAATGCACGTACATGTTTTTTTTGTTATCGGGTAGTTGTCGGCGTTCAATGTAGCCCAGAGCTTCCATGGTTTTCATCGCCGCAAATGTTGTGGGTTCCATGACCCCGGCGAGGTCGCTCAGCTCACGCTGGGTGAGGCCATCGCGCTCCCACAAAATGCGTAGAAATGCCCAGTGCCCAAAAGGCACGCCAAATTTAGCCAAGCGGAGTTGCAACGCGCGGGTGTAAGCCCGACCCGCATCTCGCACCAGATGCGCTAGGCGGTCATTGGGAACGGCCTCTTGCCAGTGGCGCAAGATGTTTCGGGTTTCATCAGGTTTTATCTTCTTCATTTAATACACAGGTTGAACTTGGTCAGTGGGTGTTTGAATTTGACCACTTTGTGCAGATGCCAAAATTGCCAAGCTGACGGCGGTCGTCGCACGTGCCCATGCCCCGCTGTGCAGCACCGGCTTGTCGCGCATGATGGCGTTGTAGAGCTCATCAATGACTTCGCTGCGGGGCAGCGTAGGTTGCTCCAAAACATCAAGTTTGACTTCGAAGTCACCATCAATCCAAACGCCTTGTGGCGTTGGCCGCAAATCAGCGTGCTCACAGCTGACGATGAGTGGGCCAAAGTGTTGGTGTTGGGCGTGGGGGGGTAACGCCGTGTTGCCTGCCCATTGAGAGGCGCCATAGTTGCGTGCTGCTTTCAGTTGAGCTTCTTCGGCGGCAGAGGCTGCATTGACCAAGCGTTGACGTGCTGCCCCGTGGTCATTCCAGTTTTTGGTTTGGCCTAGTTCGCCAACGCCATCCATCCAACGGTCGCTGTCGAAATGGCCATAACCGTTGTAACTCACGCTGGCAAATGTGCCGCCAACAAAACCAAGCAATGCGCTGTAAGCGCCTTCGGTGGGGCGTGATGTATCCCACGCGCCCGTGTGCGCCATCACGCTGTTCACCAAACCGCCACCCAGCAAACGCACGATGTCAATTTGATGTGCCGCCTGGCTGAAAATCACGCCGCCGCCTGCTTGCGTGTCTAGCTCTTCGGGGCGGCGGGGGCGATACAGAAAGTCTGTGTAGTTCAACGCGTGAATCATGCGCACCTGACCGAATGCACCGCTTTGAATGAGTTGGCGCGTTTTCAAAATCGGTGCATTGAAGCTATGGCTATGGCCCACCATCAACACCACGCCTGCACGCGTGGTGGCTTCGATCATGCGTGAACATTCATCCAGTGTGAGTGCCATGGGCTTTTCGACCATCACATGCTTTCCGTACGCTGCCGCCATTTCTACTTGCGCGGCATGCAGTTGGTGTGGTGTGGCGATGTAGACAGCTTGTACTTTTGGATTGGCGCACAGTGCTTCGAAATTCACATCGCATGTGACGCCAAAGTCACGTTCAAACTGCGCGCAAGCCAAAGTTTGCGGATCGGTGGCTGCCACCAATTGGATGCGAGGGTCGTTGACCAATGTGGGGAGCATCAGCGTGAATGCACGTCCCAAGCCCGCAACGCCTAACTGAAGTCTGGGTGTTTTCATAAGTCGAGTATCAATTCTGCAGAGTTGGCGCGCGAAACACAGACCATGATTTGATGGGCCTGCTCCTCGGGGCGAAGCACCAAATCGCGGTGTTCTACGTCGCCTGCTATCAAGGTTGTTCTGCAGGAGCCGCACGTGCCGCTTTCACACGAACTAGATACCGAATGCCCGCACGCCCTCAGCGCTTCCAAGATGCTTTGATGCTTTGGCACAGTCACGCGCAAGCCTGATTTTTGCAGCACCACATCAAAAGCGCGGTTCTCTTGAAAGCCTGTTTGTGAAGCACCAAAACTTTCAAAATGAATGCGCTCGGTTGGCCAGTGCCCCGTCATGTCGCGCACGCTGTCCATTAGTCCCTGTGGGCCACAGCAATACACATGCGCATTGCTGGGTCGCTCAAACACAGGCCACAGATCTAATGCTTTCTCAGGGTCGCCATGGTCGTGGTGAATTTTGACCTTTCCCGCCAAGTCCGAAGCATTGAGCTCATCCATAAAGGCGGTGCCAGCGGCATCCCGCGTGCAGTAGTAAAGCTTGAAATCGGTACGGCCCTGACTGATCAAGCGACGCATCATCGACAAGATGGGGGTGATACCAATGCCACCTGCCACAAAGATGTATGACGCTGCAGTTTCATTGAGTTCAAACAAGTTGGCCCACGGCAAGGTTGGGAGTAAGTCACCTGCCTGCACGTTGTCCACCATGCTTTGTGAGCCTCCTCGTCCTTTGGCATCTCGTTTGACGGCGATTTGCCATGTCGCCGTTTGCTCTGGATCTCCGCACAACGAATAGCTGCGACGCACCCCAGTCGGGGTTTGTACGGTGATGTGTGCGCCTGCTGTGAATGCAGGGAGTTCTTGCCCTTCAGGGGGCGCAAGCTCGAACAACGTGATATCTGTGGCAATGGATTGTTTGCGTGTGACACGCAGGAAGGTGAAGGATTCGCTCATATACAAGTTGTGCTTTGTGTGACAGAGGTTGAGTTGACATAGATCAAGAATTCAAATAATCTTAGTCATCTAACCATTTTTTTGCAAGCTCAAAAGGAAATTTATGTTGACTCCGGAAGAGAACGATCTGTTATGCCGCGTGGAAGGTAAGGCGCCCATGGGGCAGCTCATGCGCCGTCATTGGCAAGCCATTTGTCTGTTGGAAGAAGTCAGTGAGCCCGATGGAAAACCGATTCGTGCCCGCGTGTTGGGTGAGGACTTGGTGGTGTTTCGTGACACAGAGGGGCGTGTGGGTGTGATGGACGAATATTGCCCGCATCGCCGAGCATCCTTGGTGTATGGCCGTAATGAAAACTGTGGATTGCGTTGTCTGTATCACGGCTGGAAGATGGACGTGGCAGGTAACGTCACAGAGATGAGTTCAGAGCCAGTGGCTAGCGGTATGACCAATAAGGTCAAGCACACCGCTTACCCGACCAAAGAATGGGGCGGTTTTGTGTGGGCCTACATGGGGCTCGCAGACACGATGACTGAATTCACGCCACCACCTTGGGCGCCAACAGAAGATGTTCGTGTGTCGATTGCCAAGATCATCATTCCGTGCAACTGGGCACAAATTCTGGAAGGTCAAATCGACTCGGCGCATAGCTCTAGTTTGCATTCTTCGGACATGGTGCCTGCCCGCGTGGATGGCGCAAAAGCAACAGACAAAAACTGGCTTCGCCCATCTACGGATAAAGCGCCGCGCATGCAAACTCAGCGTGATGCCTATGGTTTTCGATACGCAGCGATTCGCCGTCCAATCCATAACGCGGCCACGCATGACTATGTACGCTCAACCGTGTTTGTCGCGCCTGCATCGGCGCTGATTCCACCCAACAATTTGTACAACGTCGCCAACATCAATACGGCCATTGACGATACACATACAGCGTTTCATTTCATTGCTTGGGGTGACCCCGCCAGCACGCCTGAAACAGCAACATGGCGCCAATTTTTGTCCGCGCAAGTGGGCGTCGATGTGGATGCGCAGTTCAAGCCTGTACGCACTGTTGCGAACGACTTCATGCAAGACCGTCAAGCGATGAAGGCCGGCAACTTCACTGGCATTCCAGGCATTCCTAACCAAGACATGGCGATGTGGGTCACGATGGGGCCCATTGCAGACCGTACCCATGACCGTTTGGGCGCTAGCGATCTAGCCATTGTTGAATTCCGCCGACAAATGTTGGAGGCCGTTCAAAGCTTCATGAAAGGCGAGCCCCCTATTGGGGTTGGCCCGCTGCGCATTCCAAGCGCGATGTGTTCCTATCAAGCCGTGGTCCCCAAAGACGTGGACTGGCGAGAGCACATGGCGAAGCCCGTTTAATTTAAAAACAATCAGGAGACAAACCATGAATTCCAACAATATTTTTCGCCGCCGTGTATGGCAAGCTGCTGCGCTTGCGGTGGCTGCTGCAAGTATTGGATCTGCTGCATTCGCACAGACGTATCCAAACCGAGCCATCAGATTCATCGTGCCGTACTCGGCTGGTGGTTTGCCTGACACCGTGGCACGTATTTATGCGCAACGCCTAGGTGATCGCTTAGGTCAACCCGTTGTCGTTGACAACAAGCCTGGGGCGAATGGTGTCGTGGCCGCACAAGCCATGGCTGCATCGCCGAAGGATGGTTACACCTTTTTAGTCACTGATGGTTCGATGTTTTCCATCAATCCATCGCTCTACAAAACCATCAGCTACGACTACAAGCGTGACTTTGTTCCCGTTTCTTTGGCCGCGCGAGCACCTTTGTATTTGGCCGTTCACCCTAAAACACCGATTCACAATTTGCGTGAGTTGATTGCGTTGGCAAAAGCCAAGCCCGGCACATTGACTTATGGGTCTTCTGGCATTGGCAGCACGCACCATCTGAGCATGGAAGCGATGAAAGCGGCTTTGTCGTTGGACATCACGCACATTCCATTCAAAGGCACTGGCCAATCCGTACCTGCGTTGATTGGTGGTCAAGTCGACATGTTGTTTTCTGCCTTGCCATCCCTGTCTGGCTTTGTGAAGTCGGGTCAGGTGCGCTTGGTTGGCAGTAACTCAGGCAAGCGTTCGGCTCAAGAACCTAACGTCCCCACCATTGCCGAAGTGATTCCTGGTTTTGACTTCGCGCCCATCGTCGGTGTGTTGGCCGCGACGGGAACACCGCAGGCAGCGATGGACCGCATCAGTGCTGAAATGGCGGTTGTCGCTAAGCAACCCGACACCATTCAAATCTTGAGCAATGCTGGCATTGAAGCTATTGGTGGTAGCGCCGCTGACTATGCGCGTGCGATTGCAGACGAAAACGAGCGCCTTGGCAAAGCTGTCCAAGCCGCAGGCATCAAGCAACAGGAGTAATGTGTGAGTCGATTGAAACTGAGCTTTGCGTGTTGGAACTACGACCGCACCCGCGCCTTGATGGATGGCACTGTGCCTGTCGATGGCATTGACTTGAACTATTTGAATTTGCCTGTGGAAGAAACCTTCTTTCGCATGGCTCGGTTCCAAGAGTTTGATGTGGCAGAAATGTCGTTGTCGTCTTATTGCGTCACGCTGTCAAAGCCCGAGCGTCCGTTCGTCGCGTTGCCTATTTTTCCATCCCGCTTCTTTCGTCACTCTTGCATTTATGTGAATGCCAACAGTGGCATCCATGAGCCGAAAGATTTGATTGGTAAACGCATTGCTAGTCCCGAATATCAAATGACAGCACCGGTGTGGATTCGCGGCATCTTGTCTGACCATTACGGTGTGCCAGTGGACGCGCAGCCTTATTTATTTGGCGGTGAAGAAGAAGCGGGACGCATCGAAAAGATGAAGCTGCAGTTGCCGCCGAATATTCAGGTCAACCCCATCGGTCCCACGCAAACCTTGTCAAAGATGTTGCACGATGGCGAATTGGATGCGCTCTACACCGCACGCATGCCATCTTCATTTCTGAAAGGCGATGGCAAGGTCAAGCGTTTGTTTGAAAACTATGTCGATGTCGAGCGTGCTTATTACCGCGAAACAGGCATTTTTCCGATCATGCACACGGTGGTGATTCGCCGTGAGGTGTATGAAGCTAACCGTTGGATTGCGCAATCGTTGACCAAGGCTTTCATTGAAGCGCAGCGCCGCACGTATGACGACTTGTACGAAACGGCTGCGCTCAAGGCGATGCTGCCTTGGTTAACGGCGCATGTGGAAGATGCCCGACGCGAATTTGGTGACGACTGGTGGTCTTACGGTCTTGAAAAGAACCGAAAAACCTTGGAGACATTTACCCGCTATCACCACGAACAAGGTTTGTCGCCTCGCAAGTTGGATGTGGCGGAGTTGTTTGCACCCGAGTCACTTGAGGCGTTCAAGATTTAAGTTCTTTCATAAGGAGTCAGCATGAAGAAGTGTTTTCAATCGATGGCTGCTGTTGCGTTGGGTTTGGCTTGCTCGCTAGGTAACAGTTTCGCGCAAAGCTACCCAAATAAACCCATTCAGATCATCGTGCCCGTCGCAGCGGGTGGCGGCACAGATTTGTTGGCGCGTACCTTGGGGCAAAAAGTCGGTGAGCTACTGGGGCAGCCGGTGGTGATTGAAAACCGCTTAGGCGCTGGCGGCAACATCGGCGTGGAAGCTGTGACCAAAGCCAAGCCCGATGGCTACACCTTGCTACTCTCGCCGGGCACCATTGCCACCAATGTGGCGGTGTATCGCAAGCTGCCTTATGACTTGCTGAAAGACTTGCAAACCGTGACCTTGGTCGGCCAAACGGGGTCGGTACTGGTGGTGCATCCTTCGGTCAAGGCGAACAACTTACGCGAATTCGTAGACCTGGCGAAAGCCAACCCTGGTGAATTGAATTACGGCACAGCAGGCATGGGAAGCCCACAGCATTTGCACGCTGAGTTCTTCAACCAGCTCGCTGGCACTAAAACCAATCACATCCCTTACAAGGGTCAATCGCAGGCCATGACGGATTTGGTGGGAGGCCAACTGGCGTACATGTTCAGCCCTGTGCAAAACGCGTTGCCCTACATCCAACAGGGGCGCATTCGCGCGTTGGTCATGGCCGCTTCGCAGCGCAACCCCAACTTGCCCAATGTGCCTTCGTTGGCCGAGTCAGGCTACAAAGGTGTGGACTTGGCCAATTGGTTTGCGGTGTACGCCCCTGCAGGCACACCGCCTGCTGTTGTGAAAAAACTCAACGCGGCATTTGTGCAAGTCGGTAACACGCCGGAGATGAAAGCCAAGTTTGACAAGCTGGGTTTTGAACCTTTCTTCACCACATCCGAAAGCGGCACAGACTTTATGCGCTCCGAATTGGTGCGCTGGGCACGCGTCGCCGCCTATGCGGGCATCAAAGCTGAATAACGAAATACCAACATCATGACAACACAACTCTTAGAAGACTTAGCATTGGCCAACCACATCTTGGTCAACGAAGGCGTGCTGGATGGCTTTGGCCACATCAGCGTGCGTCACCCCAACAACCCCGAGCGCTTCTTCATTGCGCGCAGCATGGCACCGGCTTTGGTCGAAGCGCAAGACATGGTGGAAGTTGATTTAGACGGCCACGTGCACGACCAGCAAGGCCGCCGCACCTATGTGGAGCGCTTCATTCACAGCGCCATCTACAAGGCCCGTCCCGATGTGATGTCAGTCGTGCACAGCCATTCGCCTGCTGTGATTCCTTTTGGTGTCACAGGTGCGCGGCTGCGCCCAATTTGTCACATGAGTGGTTTCTTAGGCGCGGTGACGCCCGTTTATGACATTCGCCACAGCGCGGGTGAGAGCACCGATTTGTTGATCAGCAACCAAGCCTTGGGCGAATCGCTGGCTGCAGTGTTGGGCCAATCGAATGTGGCGCTCATGCGAGGCCACGGCAGTGTGACGGTGGGTAACGCCATCAAACAGGTCGTGTTTCGTGCCATCTATACCGAGAGCAATGCGCGCTTGCAAAGCGAAGCATCGCGTTTGGGTGAGATCAATTTCCTCACAGAAGCTGAAGCGAAAGCCACGTCGGACATGAATGATTTGCACCTCGACCGCCCCTGGGAAATGTGGAAACGCAACGCACTAAAAAGGGGCTAGACATTTAAGCCTACGTATTTTTGCCTAGGGCTTTCCCGAAGGTAACTGTCTCTAGAATGTGAAGTTCAAATTTATCATTTCAACTGGAGCTTCACATGAAAAAGCAGTTCATTACTTTGGCCGTGGCCACCCTGTTGGCTGGCACCGCATTCGCGCAAGCCAATGACACCCTCGCCAAAGTCAAAGCCGCTGGCAGCATCACCATGGGTGTGCGCGACTCTTCAGGCGCTTTGTCTTACACCTTGGGTGATGGCAAGTATGTGGGCTACCACGTTGAGATTTGCCAACGCATCATTGCCAACCTCGAAAAGGCAGCTGGCAAGAAGTTGGAAGTGAAGTACACGCCTGTGACTTCACAAAACCGTATTCCTTTGGTTGAGAACGGCACCGTGGACATCGAGTGCGGCTCCACCACCAACAACGAAGCTCGCCAAAAGCAAGTGGCTTTCGCATTCACCACCTACGTGGAAGAAGTGCGCATCGCGGTGCGCGCCAACTCTGGCATCACGTCTATCGCTCAGTTGAACGGCAAGAACGTCGCCACCACGACTGGTACCACCTCTGTGCAACTGCTGCGTAAGAACGAGCGCGCGACTGGCGTTGACTTCAAAGAAGTGTTCGGCAAAGACCACGCAGACAGCTTCTTGCTGCTCGAATCTGGCCGCGCTGATGCGTTCGTGATGGACGGCCAAATCTTGGCTGGCAACATCGCCAACTCCAAAGCCCCAGCCGATTTCAAAATCGTGGGTGAAGTGTTGAACGTCGAACCCATTGCCATCATGTTCCGCAAGGACGACCCAGCTTTCAAGAAATTGGCTGACGACACCATTGCCGGTTTGGCCAAATCTGGCGAACTCGCCAAGCTGTACGACAAGTGGTTTGTGCAAGCGATTCCTCCAAAGAACATCAAGCTCGGCATGCCTGCCAGCGATGCCAACAAGGACGCTTGGAAAAACTTGAACGACAAGCCTGTCGAAGCCTACGCCAAGAAGTAATCTTAGAAAACGCAAGACATGACACTCGATTGGCAGGTTTTTCTTCAGGACGACGGTGGGGGACGAACCTACCTCGAGTGGATGTTTGAGGCCTGGGGCTGGACGCTTTCTGTAGCGGGCAGTGCTTGGGTGGTGGCCATGGTGTCGGGGTGCGTCATTGGCGTTCTTCGCACCTTGCCGCCAGATAACCGCATGAATGTGTGGTTGACCCGATTCGCCAATGTGTGGGTGGAGCTGTTTCGCAACATCCCCGTGTTGGTTCAAATTTTTCTCTGGTATTTCGTGTTGCCCAAGGTCTTTCCGGCCATGCAACAAGTGCCAGGGTTTGTGTTGGTGGTGTTGGGCTTAGGCTTTTTCACTTCCTCACGCGTGGCTGAAATGCTGCGCGCCGGTATCCAAGCCATGCCGCGCGGCCAGCGTTATGCAGCCATGGCCATGGGCTTTACCACTTGGCAAACCTACCGCTATGTGCTGTTGCCCATTGCGTTTCGCACCATTTGGCCGCCACTCACTAGTGAGTCGATGAACTTGTTGAAGAACTCATCGGTGGCCTTTGCGGTGTCGATTGCCGAACTCACCATGTACGCCATGCAAGTGCAAGAAGAAACCTCGCGTGGCATTGAGGTGTACTTGGCCGTGACGGCGCTGTACACCGTGTCAGCCTTTGCTGTGAACCGTGTGATGGCCTTCGTTGAACGCCGCATGCAAATCCCTGGCCTTGTGGTCGCAGGGAATGTCGGCGGGGGGCACTGAGCATGAGCGCACTCGATTTTTCTTTTGTCGAATGGGACATCTTCAACAAGTTTGTGTTGAAGGGCATGTTGTTTAGCATTGAGCTGACCATCATCGCTACCGTCGGCGGCATTGTGTTTGGCACCATCCTCGCGCTCATGCGCTTGTCGGGCAACAAGGCCTTAGAGCTGCCCGCCGTCATTTATGTGAACGGCATGCGCTCCATCCCCTTGGTGATGGTGATTCTGTGGTTCTTCTTGCTGATTCCGTTTTTGATTGGTCGCTCCATCGGTGCTGAGCTGTCCGCCACGATCACCTTTGTGGCTTTTGAAGCGGCGTATTTCAGCGAAATCATGCGGGCGGGCATTCAGTCCATCCCGCGTGGTCAGGTGATGGCAGGGCAAGCCTTGGGCATGACCTATGGCCAGAACATGCGCCTGATTGTGTTGCCCCAAGCTTTTCGCAACATGATTCCTGTGTTGCTCACGCAAACCATCATCTTGTTCCAAGACACCTCCTTGGTCTACGCCATTGGCGCCTATGACTTGCTCAAGGGCTTTGTCACCGCAGGCAAGATTTATGGCCGCGTGGAAGAGGTGTACATCTTGGCCGCCTTGGTGTATTTCGTGATTTGTTTTGGCCTCTCGGCCCTCGTGCGTCGCTTGCAAGCGCGCATTGCCATCATTCGTTAAGCGTCGCGAAGAATGCGCGTTCAATATTCGAGCTGGAGTTCATCGTGATTGAATTAAAAAATGTTTCCAAGTGGTACGGCCCCGTTCAGGTGCTGAACAACTGTTCCACCAACATCCAAAAGGGTGAAGTGGTCGTGGTTTGCGGCCCATCCGGTTCAGGCAAATCCACCCTCATCAAAACCATCAACGCCTTGGAGCCTTTCCAACAAGGTGAGATTTTTGTAGACGGCATTGCCGTGCATGGCAAAGACACCAACCTGCCCAAACTGCGCAGCCGCGTGGGCATGGTGTTTCAGCACTTCGAGTTGTTCCCGCATTTGTCGGTGACCGAAAACCTGACCATTGCCCAGCAAAAGGTCTTGGGACGCAGCGAAGAAGAAGCCCGCGCCCACGGTTTGAAATACTTGGAGCGCGTGGGCCTGATGGCGCACAAAGACAAGTTCCCAGGTCAACTCTCAGGCGGCCAACAACAACGCGTGGCCATTGCCCGTGCGCTGAGCATGGACCCCATCGTGATGTTGTTTGACGAACCCACGTCCGCACTCGACCCCGAGATGGTGGGCGAGGTGTTGGATGTGATGGTGGACTTGGCCAACGAAGGCATGACCATGATGTGTGTGACCCATGAAATGGGCTTCGCACGCAAAGTCGGCAGCCGCGTGATCTTCATGGATGTGGGTGGCAAGGTGTTGGAGGATTGTTCGAAGGATGAGTTCTTCAACCATCCAGAAAACCGTCAGCCACGAACCAAAGAATTCTTGAACAAGATCTTGGCTCACTGATCGCCAATCGGGGTCAGATCCTAATTAACTCGGCTTTGTCTGTGTTCGAAAGGCGTCTCTTTATGGGGCGCCTTTTTGTTTGTCTTGTCGTTTGCATTCATGAAGGTTTCGCGCCGGAGAAGGTTGCGCGGCTTGGGTGCGGCGGCTTCCTCATGCTGGGGTACCAGAAATCGTCAGCCGCCGCACCCAAGCCACGCAACTGGTTTTGGTTTGGAATATTTCTGGCGATTGTGTTTGCGTTGGCTGGGGGTGGCTTATTGCGTAGGACCGCAAGGGCAGTCATCGTTGAGGCAAGTTGGGTGCACCAACAGTCCAAACCAAACTTCTGTTAGCCGCAGTCTGTGGGTGGATGCAGTGGGCAGGTGACGATTTCTGGTACCCCAGCATGAGGAACCTGCCCACTGCATCCGCCCGCAGCGAGCCCAGAAACAAAAAAGCGACAATTAGGGCATGACGCAACAAATCACCATCACAAGACCCGACGACTGGCACCTGCACGTGCGCGATGGCGCTGCACTCAACACAGTGGTGCCCCACACCGCTGCCGAATTTGGCCGCGCCATCATCATGCCCAACCTCAAGCCTCCCGTCACCACGGCAGCGCAAGCGCTTGAGTACAAACAGCGCATCTTGGCCGCAGTGCCGCAAGGTGTCAGCTTCGAGCCTTTGATGACGCTCTACCTCACCGACAACTTGCCCGCCGACGAAATCGCCCGCGCCAAAGACGCAGGCGTGGTCGCCGCCAAGCTTTACCCAGCCGGTGCCACCACCAACAGCGATGCTGGCGTGACGGACATGCGCAAGACCTACAAAACACTCGAAGCCATGCAAAAGGCGGGCATGTTGTTGTTGGTCCACGGTGAAGTCACCAGCCCCGACATCGACTTGTTTGACCGCGAAGCCGTGTTCATCGACACCCAGCTCATCCCGCTGCGCAAAGACTTTCCCGAACTCAAAATCGTCTTCGAGCACATCACCACTGCCGAAGCCGCGCAATACGTGGCCTCTGCAGACAAGTACACCGGCGCCACCATCACCGCGCACCACTTGCTGTACAACCGCAACGCCATCTTCACCGGCGGCATTCGCCCGCATTACTACTGCTTGCCCGTGTTGAAGCGCGAGACACATCGCCAAGCCTTGGTCAAAGCCGCCACCAGCGGTTCGCCCAAATTCTTCTTGGGCACCGACAGCGCGCCACACCCTGCTCAGCTCAAAGAACACGCCACTGGCTGCGCCGGTTGCTACACCGCCCACGCGGCCATGCCCATGTACGCCGAAGCGTTTGACAACGCGGGCGCACTCGACAAACTCGAAGGCTTTGCCAGCTTCCACGGCGCAGACTTCTACGGTTTGCCACGCAACACCGGCACGCTCACGCTGCGTAAAGAAAGCTGGACACCGCCCGAGAGCTTTGCATTTGGTGAAGCTGATTTGAAACCCCTGCGCTCTGGCGAGGCCTTGCCTTGGCGCGTGGTTTAAACAAAACCGCAAGCACCTCAGCCGCAACGCGCATACCCAACACGGCTCGTTGCAGCAATGCGGCTGCTGAGGCTAGCCAGCCTGCCTTGTTTGGTGGTGATGTTCTGGCAAGCATTGATTGGTCTCAACCGTGGTTCGCGCCGTGGCGCGAACTCGGCGAGCCTACGGCTCACCGAGCGCTACAACAGCAAAACGTGGCCGAAGCACTTAACGCGATATTGAATACAGCCAAGTGTGAGGTCAGCGCTGGCTCGGGCGATATTGCGAGCAAAGCTAGCGTGAGTACGAACAGTGCTGGCCTCGCACTTGGCGATGCCAACCAGTTGAAGTTCGTCCCCCAATCAGCCCTGCCCGAAGGTCAAGCCTACGAAGACTTCATCTTCAAGACCGCGCAAGTCCCCACACGCGATGGCCTGCACGACTTCTTCAACGGCCTGTGTTGGCACCGCTTCCCGCTGGCCAAACGCCGCTTGAACCAGCTGCAAGCCGCTGAAATCGACACCCAAGGCATTCGTGCCACGCGCGGTCCCGTGCGCGATGCGCTCACGCTGTTCGATGAAAACGTGGTGCTCATGCACGCGCCCGACGCCGTGTGGGCAGCTCTGCAAGCGCGTGATTGGCTGAAGCTGTTTGTGGACTTGCGGGCGCAATGGCAACAGGTACACCTCGTGCTTTTCGGCCACGCCTTGCTGGAGAAACTCGTCACGCCCTACAAGTCCATCACGGCACATGTGTACCGCGTGGACAGCCATGTCAACCCGCACGACGAAGCCGCGCTGGATGCGTGGCTGGTGCAAGACTTGCAGCCTGCCAAACTCGCCACCAAACCCTACGAGCCGCTGCCCGTTTTGGGCGTGCCAAGCTGGTGGCCTGCCAACCAAGATCGCGCTTATTACGAAGACGTGAACGTGTTTCGCCCTAAGCGAGAGGTGGTTGCGCCGCAGTTGAAAATACGGGCGAAGTAGTTGCCAAAACGCGCACTTGCATTGCCTAGTTTTCGTGTGGATTTTTCCGGTCTTTGCATTGAATTTGCAGCATTCGCCCCTACTATTCACGACAGCGGACCTTTGTACTAACCGCTGAAAAGGAAACCATGAAACGCATTCTTCTGTTCGTCCTCACCAACCTCGCCGTCATGGTGGTGCTGGGGGTCGTCGCCAGTTTGCTCGGCGTCAACCGCTACCTCACGGCCAACGGTTTGAACTTGTCGGCCTTGCTGGGCTTCTCGCTCATCATGGGTTTTGGCGGCGCCATCATTTCGCTCTTGATGAGCAAGCCCATGGCCAAGTGGAGCACGGGCGCGCACGTCGTCAACCAACCGAGCAACCAAGACGAAGCTTGGTTGGTCAGCGTGGTGCAACGCTTGTCTGAGCGTGCTGGCATCGCCATGCCCGAAGTCGCCATCTACGAAGGTGAGCCCAATGCGTTTGCCACCGGTGCCTTTAAAAACTCGGCCTTGGTGGCGGTGTCCACCGGCTTGCTGCAAGGCATGACCAAAGAAGAAATTGAAGCCGTGCTGGGCCACGAGATTGCCCATGTCGCGAACGGCGACATGGTCACGCTCACGCTCATTCAAGGCGTGCTCAACACCTTTGTGGTGTTTTTGAGCCGCGTCATCGGCTACTTTGTGGACAACATGCTGCGCAGCAAAGATGACGAATCCACCGGCCCCGGCATGGGCTACTACATCACCAGCTTCGTGCTGGACATCGTGCTGGGCTTTGTGGCCAGCATGATCGTGGCGTGGTTCAGCCGTCACCGTGAATTCCGCGCAGACGAAGGCTCTGCGCAGCTCTTGGGTAACAAGCAACCCATGATCAACGCCTTGGCCCGTTTGAACAGCATGCAAGCCGGTGACTTGCCGCCTAGCGTGGCAGCCATGGGCATCACCGGTGGCTTGGGCAAGTTGTTTGCCTCGCATCCACCGTTGGAAGAGCGTATTGCTGCGTTGCAAAACGCGCAACGTTGATGGCCTAGGCCACGGTTAGCAGATATGAATGGGGATTTTTGAGATGAAGTTTTTCCAGTGAGCCAACCCGCATCACCTTGGACGGTCGCCCCAGCGCAAGCGGTGGCGACCGTTGCCATTCAGCCTGCCGCTGAACTCACGCCTGCACAAAAACGTTTCAATACCTTGCTGGCGCGTGTATCTCAGCTGTCTGATTCGATTGCCACGTTAGAGGCTTTGTCCACCCAGCACCGCAGCAGTCACTTGAACGCCATGCGTGCGTTGAAAAGCCAAGAAGACGCCGCGCGTAAAAACCTGTTGCTGTTTTTAGATGGCCGCTTGCACAGTGCCGAACTGACCGCCACACACCGACGCAGTGCCACACAAATCATTCTTGCGCTGTGCGAAGCGCTTGAGCACAAAAATGACGGCCAAGTGCAAGCCGTGTTCAACCAACACCACAGCGAAGAAGACGCACAGGCCTTGGCCGAAGAGGCCCGTGCAGGTGCCGAACATGCCAAAGCCGTGTTTGAAGATTTGTTTGGCAAGCCCTTGCATGGCGCGGACGATTTGCACACCGCAGAGGCCGTGTTTGAAGCGGGCCTGCGCCAATACCGCGAGCAACAACAACGTTTAGAAGACAAACGCCAAGCCAAGAAGGCCAAGAAAAAACAAGCCGCTCGTCAGCTCAAAGACGCGCAGCAAAAGATGGATGCCAACACCGCGTTGCGCACCGTGTATCGCCAGCTCGCCAGCGCCTTGCACCCCGACCGCGAACCAGATGAGGCCGAGCGCTTGCGCAAGACCGCGCTGATGAGCGAAGTCAACGCGGCCTATGACCGCAAGAACTTGTCGGAGTTGCTCAAGCTGCAACTGCAGATTGCACAGATCGACAGCGCGGCGTTGAGCCGCATCGCCGATGACAAACTCAACGCCATGTGCCTGCTACTCAAAGAGCAAGTGGAAGCGCTGGAAGAAGATGAAGCCCAAGCCCAGTTTGAAATTCGCCACTATCTTGGCGTGAACGAGCTCGACCACATCAGCGCCGAGAGCTTGGCACGCGCACTCGCCATTCAGTTGCGCGACAAAGAGCATGAGGTGGACACGCTAGAGCGTGACTTGCGCCGCATTCAAAACGAAGCCGAGCTGAAGCGTTGGCTCAAAGAACAAGCGCAGTTGGCCAAAGAAGCACGGGCTGAGCTGACCGATTTAGACCGCTTGCTGTACCGATAAAAAAACAGCGCCCAAGATGGGCGCTGTGAAGCGTTAAGTCGCTCAGTACTTAACCCGGAATATTGGGCTCAACCAATTTCGCCAATTGCTCCAGCGACTCTTGCCACCCGAGGTAACACATCTCCAGCGGAATGACATCTGGAATGCCCGCTTGGGTGACGTTCAACGCCGTCCCGCAAATCACGGGCGTCAGTGAAACCGTGACTTCCATGGTGCCGGGCAAGTTGGCATCGTCAAACTTGTCGTTGTAGCGGATGCGCTCGTGAGGCACGAGTTCAAGGTACTCGCCACCAAACGAGTGCCCGTTGCCACTGCCGAAGTTATGAAACGACATCCGGAATGTGCCGCCTACTTGTGGCTCAAGGTGATGCACGGTGCAAGTGAAGCCATAAGGCGGCAGCCACTTGGCCAAGGCGTTGCCTTCGAGGAAGGCGCGATAGACCTTGTCGGGTGATGTTTTCAGAACGCGGTGAAGGTGAATGGTGCGGTCGGACATGTCAGACTTTCTTCAAAGATGGATGTATGCGTTCATCCCCTCAACGCTCAAACCGGCAAATAACCTTCCACCGACAAGTAACGCTCACCCGTGTCGTAGTTAAAGCCCAGCACGGTTGCGCCCGCAGCAATCTCTGGCAGCTTCTGCGCAATCGCGGCCAGCGTGGCGCCTGACGAAATACCGACCAGCAAGCCTTCTTCCGCAGCACTTCGGCGGCCCATTTCGCGGGCTGCGTCGGCTTCGACTTGAATCACACCGTCGAGCAAGGTGGTGTCCAAGTTTTTAGGGATGAAGCCAGCGCCAATGCCTTGAATCGGGTGGGGTGCGGGGGCGCCGCCTGAAATGACGGGCGAGGCCGTGGGCTCCACCGCATAGACCTTTAAATTGGGCCATTTGGCTTTGAGCACTTTGGCCGTGCCGGTTAAGTGGCCGCCCGTGCCCACGCCGGTGATGAGCACGTCCACGCCTTCGGGGAAGTCCGCGATGATTTCTTGCGCGGTGGTGCGTGTGTGCACCTCGATGTTGGCGGGGTTTTCAAACTGCTGCGGAATCCACGCGCCGGGTGTTTGTGCTGCCAATTCTTCAGCGCGGGCGATGGCGCCCTTCATGCCTTTTTCGCGGGGCGTCAAATCAAACGTGGCACCGTAGGCCAGCATCAAACGGCGGCGTTCAATGCTCATGCTGTCGGGCATGACCAAGATCAGTTTGTAGCCTTTCACAGCGGCCACCATGGCGAGGCCCACACCCGTGTTGCCCGAGGTGGGCTCGATGATGGTGCCGCCTGCTTTGAGCGCGCCCGACTTTTCAGCCGCTTCCACCATCGCCAAAGCGATGCGGTCTTTGATCGAGCCACCAGGGTTGGTGCGTTCGGACTTGACCCACACCTGATGCGTGTTGCCAAACAGGCGGTTGATGCGGATGTGGGGCGTGTTGCCGATGGTGTCTAAAACGCTGTTGGCTTTCATAGGTGCTCCTGATGGGTTTTATGTTTGATTTGAAATATACGTGGCTTTGGATGTGCCGTCTGTCACGCAGTTTTTTGATGTTTTTAGCGTGGTTTGGCCATGAGCTGACGTGCCACCGCTTCGCCCACTTTGATGCCATCCACCCCCGCCGACAAAATGCCGCCTGCATAACCCGCACCTTCGCCTGCGGGGTACAGGCCCGCAAGGTTCGGGCTTTGCAAGCTGTCGTCTTCGCGGGCGATGCGCAGAGGCGATGAGGTGCGTGTTTCCACACCGGTCATCACCGCGTCGTGCATGTCAAAGCTTTTGATTTTTTGCCCGAACACGGGTAGCGCTTCGCGCATGGCGGTGATGGCGTAGTCGGGCAAGGCGCTGTTGAGGCTGACCATCTTCACGCCGGGTTTGTAGGAAGGCTCCACACTGCCCAAGGCGGTGGATGCACGGTCGGCCACAAAGTCGCCCACCAGTTGTGCAGGCGCTTCGTAGGTGCTGCCGCCCAGCGTGTAGGCGTGGGCTTCGAGTTGACGTTGCAATACCAAGCCTGCAAGCGGGTGGTAGCCACCTGGCGCATCGTGTGTGGTGTGGCGCACGGCGTTACCGAGTTCTTGGCCCAGCTCGGCTTCAAAAGCGGCGGGGTCGGTGGGGTAGTCGCTGGGGTCAATGCCCACCACGATGCCCGCGTTGGCATTGCGCTCGGCGCGTGAGTATTGGCTCATGCCGTTGGTCACCACGCGGCCTGCTTCGCTGGTGGCGGCCACCACGGTGCCGCCGGGGCACATGCAAAAGCTGTACACGGCGCGGCCATTTTCGGCATGGTGCACCAGCTTGTAGTCGGCAGCGCCCAGCAGCGGGTGGCCCGCGTGTTGGCCCCAACGTGCGCGGTCAATCACGCCTTGCGGGTGCTCAATGCGCACGCCCACTGAAAACGGTTTGGCTTCCATCGCCACCGCATGGCGGTGCAGCATGGTGAAGGTGTCGCGCGAGCTGTGGCCCAGCGCCATCACCACATGGCAGGTGCGCAGAGTGTAGGTTTCGCCCGTGGCGTGGTTGTGAATGCGCAGGGCTCGGATGGCTCTGGGTGCAAGTGCGTTTTGTGCGTTGGATGCATGGCTCGCGGTGTCTTCGTAGTCGATATCCACCACGCGTTGCTCAAAGCGCACCTCACCACCGAGACGAATGATCTCTTCGCGCAGTCCTTCCACTACCTTCACAAGCTTGAACGTGCCAATGTGCGGGTGCGCGGTGAACAAAATTTCTTCGGGTGCACCAAAGCGCACAAACTCGTTCATCACCTTGCGGCCCAAGTGGCGCGGGTCTTTGATTTGGCTGTACAGCTTGCCGTCCGAAAACGTGCCTGCACCGCCTTCGCCGAATTGCACGTTGCTCTCGACGTTCAAAATCTTTTTGCGCCACAGGCCCCAAGTGTCTTTGGTGCGTTGACGCACGGTGGTGCCGCGCTCAATCACGATGGGCTTGAAACCCATTTGCGCCAACACCAGCGCCGCAAAAATGCCGCACGGCCCAAAGCCCACCACCACGGGGCGTTCGCCTTCTCCCGTTGCTGATGCGGTGCCCCAATCACCCGGCGCGTGTGCAGGCGCGTGCCATGTCATGTCGGGCGTGGGTTGGATGTGCGAGTTCTTGGCGTACTTGGCCAGCAGTGCAGCCTCTTGCGACGGGTCAACCAATGTGATGTCCACGATGTAGACCACCAGCAAGTTTTGTTTACGGGCGTCAAAGCTGCGTTTGAACACCTCCAGCGTGGCGATGGCGTCTGTCGCCACACCCAAAGCTTCAGCGGCAAGTGCGCGCAGGGCATCAACGGGGTGAGGTGGAAGCTGGCGGTCTGCCTCGGTTTCGGCGGGCGCATCTGCGGCGCGAAGCGCTTCAACGGGGAGGGCAGAGAGCGGGAGTTTGAGTTCTGAGAGTCGAATCACAAGCGTGTGGCCCGTGGTGATCGGGCAAGTTATGAATGGAGTTGCAAATTATCCGTCGATAATCAAGGTGTGAAGCTCGCTAGGCCGTCGCTGGTGCAATCTGGGAAACCAGGCACTGGAGGAACGTCCGGACTGCGAAGGACAGCGTAAGAGGTAACACCTCTCCACCGTGAGGTGAGGATCAGAGCAACAGAGACGAGCCGATTTAGTTCGGGTGAAACGGGCAATCTCTACGCGCAGCAATACCAAGTAGGCCAGCCCCGAGGGCGCGGTTCGCCGCGCTTCTTGATCTTGTGGTCCGCAGGAATGGTTGGCGGGTAGGTAGCACCGAGCCGAGTGGGCGACCCTCGGCCCAGATTAATGACGGTCACGCGTGGGGCAACCCGCGTGCACAGAATCCGGCGTATCGGCGAGCTTCACACTTTTATTTCCCCCGAGATTTCTCTCGTTCGCTTGGGCTGACGTGCATCTCACTTTGAAAGAACGTGATGCCACATTCAACGCCGAGCGACGATTTTGAAAAACCCATCGTGCATGAAACGGCTCTGAGTAAGTCGATGGTGTTTTCAGACATCGACATTCAAAGCCGCATGAGCGTGGCTCGGCCCGATGAGCTGCAGTTTGAATACACGCGTTTGATGATGGGTATGCTGCTGTTTCAGCCGCAGCTTAAAAGCATCTTGATGGTGGGCTTGGGCGGTGGCTCACTCGCCAAATTTTGCTACAAGCATTTGCCCCACACGCACATCACCGTGGTGGAGATCAACCCGCACGTCATTGCGCTGCGCCAAAGCTTTTGCATTCCCGACGACGACGCGCGCTTTCAAGTGCTGCAGATGGACGCGGCAGATTTCATGGCGCAGACCGAGCAAAGCTTTGATGTGGTGTTGGTCGATGGCTTTGATCCACAAGGCATGCCCGAGCAGCTGTGTTCGCCGCAGTTTTATTCAGATTGCCGACGCGTGTTGAATTCTGGCGGGGTGGCGGTGGCCAACTTGCACCGATTCAGCGCGTACCGCGATGTGTATGTGGATCGCATGGAATCTGCCTTTGATGGGGCGCTGTGGGTGGTCAACGCGCCTGGCACCACCAACTGCGTGGTGTTTGCCATGCACGATTTTTCTAAAGACACAAAAATCACTTACAGCAAACACAAACCTGCGCACATGAGCGATGAGGCATGGGCGCAAATCTCGCCCAGCGTGGCGCGGGTGTTTTTGGCGACGCAAGCGCCTGCGCAGACTTAGAGCGCCACCATTTCCAGAATGCGACGTTCCCGCGAAAGATCGGTGCTGGCAAACCCTTTTTGAGCAAAGTACGTCACCATGACTTTTCTGAAATCCTCGGTGCCGGTGGTGCGCAAATTGAACTCACCATTGAACCCCTGGGCATCTTTTTTGTACTCCACGGCAACCAATTCACGGGCCGTGACTTTTGCCAAGCTGCACAGCCAATGGAATGTACGCGCTGGAATACGTGTGCCTGTGGCCACGGCCACGATGACGTCTTCGCCTTGCCACTCCAGTTGATCCAGCATCACGATGGCACCTGATAAATCAGGGCGCATGTTGTGTGGCAGCAGCGTGCCCTCTTGGCGCCAAGCGCAATGGAAACTTTGGCAAGGGTCTTGGGGGCGCGCATCGTAAATGCTGCACCCTTGGCGGGTGCAATGTGTACAGGCTTGACCTAAATCGGCGTGAGCCGGTGGCGCTTCAATGTCCAGCCAACCTTCGCAACAGGCAGTGCAAGGCTGGCAATTTCTCTGGTTGATCACGTGCATGCGCCACGATAGCCAGAGCGCCACGACAGGTGCGTGACGTCTGCGTCATTCGCGCGCTAAATGACGTGGATGTCATTAGCTGGTGAGGCTGCGAATACGCTCCACATGCGCCAACAACGAACGCATGGCCACAGGCCACAAGCGTGGTGGCACATCGTCGTAGGCCAGCTTCACCCAATCGTCCATGCTGCCTTCGGGGTGTTGTTGCATGACCTTCAAAATCTTAGCCTCGCGTTTGAGACGGTGCGCTTTGAGGTGCATGATGCACGCACGCGCATCATGCGGCTCATCCCACAGATTGCCCAACACATAGCCGTGGGCGGGCAGGATGAAGTCGATGCGGTCTTGTTCACACGCGGCCAACAGCTTGTCGAGTGAGTTCAGGTAGTCGTGCATGTTGCCGTCGGGCGGGTCGATGACGGTGGTGCTGCCGTTGAGCACATGGTCGCCGCTGAACAACAAGCCATCTTCTTCCAATACCAAGCACAGGTGGTTGGCTGCGTGGCCAGGGGTGTGGATCACGCGCAGTGTGTGCGTGACGGTTGTGCCTTGCAGCACCAAACATTCACCATCATCCAGCTCGCGGTCAGGGGTGAAGGCACTGTGCGCGCGTGCGGTGGGCCGTGAGGCGAGTCCCAAGATAGGGGGCTTGTGGCCGTGCTGTTCGCACAAGGCTTGCAGCGGGGCCGCACCGGGCGAGTGGTCAGGGTGCGAGTGGGTGCACACGATGTAGCGGATGTTGCCGCCCGCAGCGCGCCACAAACGGTCCAGGTGTTCGGTGTCCGCGGGGCCGGGGTCGATGGCGGCGTAGCCCGTGTCGGGGTCACCCACCAAGTAGCTGTTGGTGCCCGGGCCGGTCATCACGCCGGGGTTGGGGGCGGTGAGGCGTTGCACGTTTTTCAGCAGCAGCACGGGTTGGTCGGTCACCCAATCGAGGTGGTGCCGCATTTGCCCGTCGGGGCAGGTGAGGGCGAGTTCGCCAAAGGGCGCTTCGTGCTCCATGTAGCGGGCTTCTTTGCCGCCCAACCAGCCGGCGCGTGGGCAGCTGGTGAACCAAGGTTGTTCGTTGGCGCAATCGGCCAACACGCTGTCCACCGTGGCGTAGCTTTGCAGACGCTCTAGCGTGCGGATGGTGGGGTAGATGATGAAAAAGTTGCCTTCAGCGTGACGAGCCAAGGCGTCGGCAGGGCGCACCCACACGGGCTCGAATTGCTCTTTTTCGTCAGCCACGGGCGTTTGTGCATCGGGCATACGCGCAACAAGAAAGGGCACGTCAAAGCGACGAGGTAGGTCGCGGTCGGTGATCCAGTGGGCCAACACAAACACCTCGTCGGCGGCCAGTGTCAATCCGTGTGTGGCGCATTGCTGCGCGAATTCGCCTTGGGCTGCATGACGGTCCAACGCGGCAATGTCTGCCGCGTTGGCCATTTGCCCGTTGGTGTGGCGGGCCAGCAAGATGCCCAGTTCTTCAAAGCTTTCGCGGATGGCCGCGATGGCTTGGGTCAGGTGCAAGTCGCTTTGCGTGGCGCGGCGTTTGGCGTGCGGGTGGGCCAGCGCATCTGCGGCGTCAATGCCACCGCCCGGAAACACATACGCGCCTGGAGCAAAGCTGGCGGTCATGGAGCGGCGCGTCATCAGCACTTCCAGGCCCTGCGGACCATCGCGCAGCAACAGCACGGTGGCGGCAGACAAGATGCGCGCGGGTTCTTGATGAGGGTGAAGGAGTTGGGTAGAGCGGGCCATGGACACATTATGAAGAAGCCCAAAGAATACGGGGCTTATGAGTGTTTACCCTTGCGTAAAAGCCGCATCGATTTGGCACGTGCTTGCCATAACAATTTGCCTAAGACAATTTTTAAGGAGTGATCTGTATGCAACGACGCACATTCAAAGCAGCCCTTGGCTTGGCGCTCACTTTGGCCGCGCTCAGCGTGCCGCAATTCGCCTCGGCCCAAGCGTGGCCTGCTAAGCAGCCGATCAAGTTCGTGGCGGTGTTCCCACCTGGCGGCTCAGTGGATCAAGTCGCGCGCATTTTGGCGCAGGCCATGTCGCAGCAACTCGGCCAAACCGTGATTGTGGAAAACCGTGGTGGCGCATCGGGTGCGATTGGCACAGCCGCTGTGGCGCAGTCGGCACCTGACGGCTACACCTTCGCTGTCGTGTTTGACACGCACGGTGTGAACCCCAGCCTTAACGCACATTTGCCCTACGACACCAAAAAAGATTTGACGCCTTTGGTGTTGGTGGGCACATCGCCCATGGTGCTGGCCACGCACGTCAACTCTGAATACAAAACTTTCAAAGATGTGGTGGATGCCGCCAAGGCCAAGAAAAACGTGAGCTTTGGCTCGATCAGCAACGGCAGTTTGGGCCACTTGGCCATGGCCTTGTTGGGCAAAGAGGCGAATGTGGAATGGACACACGTGCCCTACAAAGGCGGCGGTCCCTTGATGAGCGATGCCATTTCTGGCCACGTGCCTTTGTCCATCGCTTCGGTGTTTGTGACCAAGCCACACATCGACAGCGGTCGCATGCGCCCCTTGGCTGTCACCACCAGCAAGCGTGCAGCGGATTTGCCCAATGTGCCTACGGTGGCTGAAAACGGCTACCCCGGCTTTGAAGCGCCCGCATGGTGGGCGGTGTTGGCACCAGCCAAGACGTCACCCGAGATCGTCAAGCGCATGAACGAAGAGCTCAACAAAGTGTTGAAAAACCCAGAAGTGGCCAAGAAGCTCGATGCCCAAGGCATTGACATCATGGGTGGCACACCAGCGCAAGCGGGTGTGTTCATCGACAAGCAAATCGCTACTTGGGCCAAGGTGGTCAAAGACAACGGCATCAAAGCGGATTGATTTTTTAATCACATTCGCCAACAAAAAGGCCACCCAATTGGGTGGCCTTTTTGTTGGGCTTGAAGCTCTGCGGTTGAAGGCGAGCTGTTTAGCGAGGAGCCTCGCCGTCAGGCGTGATTTGCAAAGCCACCAAGAAGCGCGCCACCATGTTGTAGGTGGCAATCGCGATGGTCAGTTCCACCAACTCGGTGGTGGTGAAGCGCTCTTGCAGAGCGGCAAACAAAGCGTCGTCCACCTTCACGTGGCGCGTCATTTGTGCGGCGTATTGCACGACCAAACGTTCGATGTCGCTCAAAGCTGCATCCGTGATGGGCTGGCAGGCATCGCCTTGCACCACGCGGTTCAAGGCGTCTAGCTGATCTTGTGTGCCGCCTGCGGTGAGGAAGTCGGGGGCATGGTGGTGGTACTCGTACTTGGCACCGGTCAGCAAAGCCACGGTGCAAATGCCCAGCTCGCAGAGTTTGCGGCTGGTGGACAGGCCGGTACGTACGTTTTTCAAATACACGTTCCAGCCGCGGGCCACAGGCTCGCTCCACAGCAGGGCGCGGTCGAGGTTCATCAGTTCACCGCCGCGACGGGCGAGGATGGCGTCGACCAAGTCTTGCGGTTGGTGTTTTTGTTCGGGGGTCCAGGCAGGAATACGCATGTGAGTGAGGTTTTTATTTGGAAAGAGGCTGCGAGCATAAACGCAAGCGTGTGAACGCCCTGACCAATCAGCGACATCCATCGGCAGCGCCTGCATGCGCACGCTCGGCGTACCCGATAATCAACCCATGCGAATTCGCTTCACCAAAATGCAGGGCGCAGGCAACGACTTCGTGGTTTTAGACGAGACCACCCAGCGCTTGAACCTCACGCCCGCCCACTACCGGTTTCTGGCCGACCGCCACTTTGGCGTAGGTGCAGATCAAATCTTGACCGTGCGCCCCGCGCCGCAGCCCGACGTGGACTTTGAATACGTCATCCACAACGCCGATGGCGGCGAGGTGGAGCAGTGCGGCAACGGCTCTCGCTGCTTTGTGCGCTTTGTGCGCGAACAAGGCCTGACCGACAAAACCACGGTGCGTGTCAAAGTGCACGGCGGCGTCATCACCCTCCAAGAAATGCCAGACGGCCAAGTGACGGTGGACATGGGCCCGCCCGTATTTGACTTGCCTCAAGTGCCATTTGCCGCCGCACACGCCACCGCTGTGAACGACACCACGTGGCAACTTGCCCTGAGTAACGGCGACAGCGTGAAGGTGGGCGTGGTCTCCATGGGTAACCCACACGCCGTGCAAGTGGTGGCCGATGTGGACACCGCCCCCGTGCTGGCGCAAGGCCCCTTGATTGAAAACCATGTCGCTTTTCCTAAGCGCGTGAATGCAGGCTTCATGCAAGTGCTCAGCCGCAACGCCGTGCGCTTGCGCGTGTTCGAGCGCGGAGCTGGCGAAACCTTGGCGTGCGGCACCGGCGCTTGCGCGGCGGTGGTCACCGGCATTCGCTGGGGCTTGCTGGATCCACGCGTGACCGTGCAAACCCACGGCGGCACACTCACCATCGAATGGCAGGGCGGCGACACCTCGGTGCGCATGACCGGCCCAGCCACCACCGTTTTCAACGGCGAAATTACCATTCCGGACACCCTATGACGAACTCAGCCATGAACCCCATCACCGAAGACGACATCGCCAACTTTTTGGTGAACACGCCTGATTTTTTTGAACGCCATGCCGAGCTGTTGTCAGCCGTCAAACTGACCAGCCCGCACAGCCACCGTGCGGTGAGCTTGCAAGAGCGTCAAGCCGAAATGATGCGCGAGAAGATTCGCGCCCTCGAGCTGCGCATGATGGACATGATGCGCCATGGCACAGAAAACGAGGTGCTGATTGAGCGCATGCAGCGTTGGGTCAAAACCTTGTTGATGACCAACAATGCGCGCGATTTGCCACACACCATCGCCGACCATATCCAACACGACTTCATGGTGCCGCAAGTGGCCATCAAGGTGTGGGATGTGCGCGAGGACTTCAAAATTGAGCCCTTCGCGCAAAGCGTGATCGACCCCATCAAAGACTTCGCCGCTTCATTGACGAAGCCCTACGTGGGCATCAACAACAACTTCGACGCCGTGCAGTGGCTGGCCGACCCCGCTGCTGCGCAGTCGGTGGCCTTCATCGCTTTGCGCGCCACACGCCCCGAAGACACGCCACAAACGGCGGCTGAGCAACCCGTGATTGGTTTGTTGGTCTTGGCCTCGCCCGACCCACAGCGTTACTACGAAGGCATGGGAACCACCATCATCGAACGCATGGGTGACTTGGCCAGCGCGGCGTTGTCTCACCTTCGATAAGCACGCATGGACTTGGTCGCCCGCTACCTCGACCACGTTCGCTTTGAAAAGCGCTTGGCCGAGCGCACGGTCACGCTCTACACCCTAGACCTAGAAAAGCTCGCTGATTACGCCGCCCAAGCCAACGTGGCGCTAGAGGCGGTGCAAAGCACACACATTCGCCGTTGGGTGGCGCAAATGCACAGCGGTGGCCGCAGCGGGCGCGGCATTGCGCTCATCCTCTCGGGCTGGCGCGGTTTTTATGTGTGGCTGGGTCGTCAAGGCTTGGTCAGCAACAACCCCGTGCAAGACGTGCGCGCCCCCAAAACCCCCAAGCCCTTGCCCAAAGCCCTGAGCGTGGACGACGCCGTGCAACTGGCCGAATACCAAGCCGCCCCCGATGCTGCTGACCCCTGGCTAGAGTGCCGCGACGCCGCGCTGGTGGAGCTGCTGTACGGCTGCGGTCTGCGTGTGGGCGAGCTGGTGGGCTTAGACGTGCAAGCTGGCGCACAAGCCAAAGGCTGGATTGACTTTGATGGCGGCGAAGCCCATGTGCTGGGCAAAGGCAGCAAGCGCCGCAGCGTGCCCGTGGGCGGCAAAGCGCTGGAGGCCATGCAAGCGTGGGTCGCGGTACGCGACCAAGGCCTCACACCCGCCACCGCCGAACAAACGGCGATGTTCATTGGCCGCAACGGCACGCGCCTGACCGCGCAAGCGGTGTGGCAGCGCTTGCGTCAGCGCAGCTTGAAAGCGGGCTTGTCTACGCCCGTGCACCCACACATGCTGCGCCACTCGTTTGCCAGCCATGTGTTGCAGTCGAGCCAAGATTTGCGCGGGGTGCAAGAGCTGCTGGGGCACGCCAACATCACCACCACGCAGGTGTACACGCGGTTGGATTTTCAGCACTTGGCGCATGCTTATGACTCGGCGCATCCTCGGGCTCGTAAGAAGTAACTTTTGTTCGTTAGCTCAGTCCGGCCCAAGTCAGGGGTGGGGTAGGCGCATCGGCTCATGCGTCGCTGCGCGCCAAAATCGCCTCAACGCCTACCCCACCCCTGACTTGGGCCTTGTTGGCTTGCCAACAGTGGCCCGCGTCACGCTTCGCAGTCTTTCATCCGGAGTGGCTTTCTAAACGGCTATCTCTACCAGCACTCGCAGCCATGTCGTGTACCGGAGCCCGATGCGGCGATTTTGGCGCGCAGCGACGCATGAGCCGCAGCGGGCTCCGGTACGCGACGTGGCGAAGCGCAAGAAACTGCACCGAACGCCAAAGAAATAAACAGACAAGCCAGCAGCAAACCACCAACGACTCAAACGACAATTGAGTCAATGAAAACAATCAAGCTAAGAGAAGGCAAAGAGCGTTCTGCCCTGCGCCGCCACCCGTGGATTTTTGACAGTGCCATTGCCAAAGGCAGCGGTGACGCGGGCGAAACCGTGCGCGTGGAAGCCAACGATGGCAAATTCCTCGGCTGGGCCTCGTTCAGCCCCGCCTCCAAAATTCGCGCGCGCATTTGGAGTTTTGACGAAGGCCAACGCATTGACGCGTCGTTCTTCAAAGCCTCTATCGCCCGCGCCATTGCAGCGCGCAGTCGCTTTGACATTCAAAGCAACGGCGTGCGTTTGATTCACGGCGAGTCCGATGGTTTGCCTGGCCTCATCGTGGACCGCTACGACGACATCTTGGTGGCCTCGTTTTTGTCGTGCGGCACCGAGCGCTGGAAGGGCGTGATTGCCGACGAGTTGCTGGCGCAAACCGGCCTCACCAAACTCTACGAACGCTCAGACTCCAATGTGCGCAAGCTCGAAGGTTTGCCCGAAGTGACGGGCTGGTTGCGCGGTGAGGGGGCCACGGGCGTGGTGCTGCGTGAGCACGATTGGCAACTGTCGCTCGACGTGGCTGAGGGACACAAGACTGGGTTTTATTTGGACCAACGCGACAGCCGCAAGAAGTTTGCCGATTACGCCCGTCGCTTGCAGTTTCAGCGCGTGCTCAATTGCTATTGCTACACAGGCGGCTTCACCGTGGCCGCGTTGGCAGGTGGTGCGGCGCATGTGACGTCGATTGACTCATCCGGCCCCGCGATTGAGTTGGCCAAAGCCAACGTGGCGCTGAACGGCTTTGACGCCGCACGCACCACGATGATGGATGCGGATGTGAACGCGTCGTTGCGCCAATTCATCCAAGAAGGCCGCACGTTTGACGCCATCGTGCTCGACCCACCCAAGTTTGCGCCGTCTGCCGCGCATGCCGACCGCGCGGCGCGTGCTTACAAAGACATCAACCGCTTGGCCTTCAAACTGCTGGAGCCCGGTGGCGTGCTGTTCACCTACAGCTGCTCGGGCGGTATCAGCGCAGATTTGTTCCATAAAATCGTGGCGTCCGCGGGCATTGATGCCCCGTGTGATGGCTATATCAGCGAGCGCATGCAAGGCGCGCCTGACCATCCGATGACCTTGACCTTCCCCGAGGGGGAATATCTCAAAGGTTTGGTGGTCGTCAAAGCGGCAGAGTTGGTTGAAAAACCGGCTGCCGCCGCCATCTCTCAAGATTCACTCTAATTTCTAGAAGGCTCTCTTATGTTGATCCCCGCCACCATCCTGACCGGCTTTTTGGGCTCGGGCAAAACCACTTTGCTCAAGCGCGTGCTGACCGAGGCCCACGGCCAAAAGATTGCCATCATCGAAAACGAGTTTGGCGAAGAAAACATCGACAACGAGATTTTGGTGTCGGACACCAACGAGCAAATCATTCAGATGAACAACGGCTGCGTGTGCTGCACCATCCGCGAAGACTTGCGCACCACCTTGCAATTGCTGGCGGCCAAAAAACGCAAAGGTTTGCTCAACTTTGACCGTGTGGTGATCGAAACCACGGGCTTGGCCGACCCTGGCCCCGTGGCGCAAACCTTTTTCATGGACGATGAGATTGCCGAAAGCTTCTTGCTCGACTCCATCTTGACCTTGGTCGACGCCAAGCACGCCGCGCAGCAACTGAACGACCGCCAAGAAGCGCGCCGCCAAGTGGGCTTTGCCGACCAAATCTTCATCAGCAAGGCTGACCTTGTGTCACCTGCTGAACTGGATGCCTTGCAACACCGCCTGAAGCACATGAACCCACGTGCCCCACAAAAAGTGGTGCACTTTGGTGAGGTGTCTTTGGCTGAGGTGTTTGACCTGCGCGGCTTCAACCTGAACGCCAAGCTCGACATTGACCCTGACTTCTTGGCGGATGACGAGCATCACCACCACGACGGCGAGCATTGCGATCACCCTTCACATAAGCACGATCATTCACACGACCACGGCCATGATCACGCGCATTGCGACCATGACCATGTGCATGATGAGCACTGCAACCACGGCCACCATCACCACCATGATGACGACGTGAAGAGCTTTGTCTACAAATCCAAGCGCCAGTTCGATCCCGCCAAGTTGGAAGACTTCTTGGGCGCCATCGTCAACATCTACGGCCCCAAGATGCTGCGCTACAAAGGCGTGCTCAACATGAAGGGCACCGAAAAGAAGGTGATCTTCCAAGGTGTGCACCAGTTGATGGGCAGCGACTTAGGCCCAGATTGGGCCGAGGGCGAAGAGCGCATCAGCAAGATGGTGTTCATTGGCATTGACTTGCCCAAAGACATCTTGGTTCAAGGCCTTGATCAATCTTTGGTTTGATGAATTTTGTTAGTTTTTGCTAATTTGATAAAGCCTTGGGGTTTGTGGCTACAATCCCGCGCGCCAGACCCTGCCAGCACACCCGTGCTGTCTGGGGCAGCCAGGAGACCCACAGTGAACGCTAAATCCAAGAAAACCGCTTCTAAAAAGTCTGTTCCCGCTAAAAAAGCGGCTAAAACAGCGGCAACGCCCAAAGCGGTTGCGAAGAAAGTTGTGAAAAAACCTGTGGCGGTGAAGACCCCCGCAAAGTCTGCCAAGCCAGCGGTTAAGCCCGTGGCTAAAAAAGCTGCACCAGTGAAAGCAGCTGCGAAGAAGGTCTTCGCCAAAAAGGCGCCTGCTAAAAAGCCAGTTGCCCCCAAGGCAGCACCTAAAAAGGTGGTCGCTAAGAAGGTTGCTGCACCTGCTAAAAAAGCAGTGGCCAAGAAAGCGCCTGCCAAGGCTGTGAAAGCGCCGGCAAAAATGGTCAAAGCCGTCACCAAACCTGTGGCTAAAAAAGTAGCGGCTAAACCCGCTGTCAAAGTTGCAGTCAAGGCCGCGCCAAAGCCCGCTCCTAAAGCTGCAACCAAAGCCGCGGCTAAACCAGTCGCCAAGGCTGCACCTGTCAAGAAGGCGTCTGCTGCAAAGCCCACACCCGCCAAAGCGGCTGTGGTCAAAGCTGCCAAGCCTGCCAAAGAACCCAAAGTCAAAGTGGTGGCCGCGCCTGCACCCATCGTGCACGTGACGCCCATCATTCCTGGCTACACCCCTGTGGTGCACAAGAAAAACTCCAGAGCTGCCAAGATGGCGGCTTTGGTTCCACCCCCGCCAGCTCAAGTGGTTGCGTCCAACGCAGCCAAGAACAGCTTTATGCCGATGACGGCACCCTCCGCTCCAACCATTGTTCCCGTGATACCTAAAAAAGACGCCAAGCTCGCTAATAACTGGAAGACCAAAACGGCCGACCAACTGACCGATGCAGAAATCATCGCCATGCCCGACAGCGAGTACATGAATGCCATTCAGATGGCGTTCTTCCGCATCAAGCTCGTGAATTTGAAAAACGAAGTGCTCAGCAATGCCAGTGAAACCACCGAGCATCTGCGTGAGGACACCGTGGTCGTGCCCGATCCTGCCGACCGTGCCACCATTGAAGAAGAGCACGCCCTCGAGTTGCGCACGCGCGATCGCGAGCGCAAGCTGCTCAAGAAGATTGAGCAATCCATCCAACGCATCGACGATGGTGACTATGGCTATTGCGACGAAACCGGTGAGGCCATCGGTGTGGGTCGTTTGTTGGCGCGTCCAACCGCTAGCTTGTCGCTCGAAGCGCAAGAACGTCGCGAAATTAAGCAGCGCATGTTTGGAGATTGATGGCTTAAACGCCAAAATCGCAAAAAAGCAGGCCAAGTGCCTGCTTTTTTTTAGCCTTATTTTTCTTAATAAGACACATTTAGAGCCTTTTCTAAGTGCTTCATTTATAACGATTTTTATCCATCAGTGCGGATGTTAAAATCGCTGTAAGTTGTTGATTTCATTGAAAAAATTCCGAATTTAGGTGTTCGGAACACGTTTTCCTGATACAGTGCAAATAAGTGCAATTAAGTGGTGAAAAGTGCCTTTGGTGCTTTCGTCGCGGGTTGTTTGTTTTGTTTGCTTGTGAAAAAGGGTTGTCAACGTGTTTCAGGGTGCTTCATCGCTGAGTCTCGACGCCAAAGGTCGTTTGTCGGTGCCAACGCGGCATCGCGACGTCTTGAGCGCGACTGCGGCTGGGCAGCTCACGATCACGCGTCACCCTCACGGCTGTTTGATGGTCTTTCCACGCACCGAGTGGGAGAAGTTCCGCGAGCGCATTGCTTCGTTGCCGATGAGTGCGCAATGGTGGAAGCGTATCTTCTTGGGCAATGCGATGGATGTGGAGATGGATGGCACAGGTCGTGTCCTCATCTCCCCCGAGTTGCGCACGGCAGCGGGCATCAGCAAAGACACCATGCTCTTAGGCATGGGTAACCACTTTGAACTTTGGGACAAGGCGACTTACGAGGCGCAAGAGGCCCAAGCCATGCAGGGTGAAATGCCTGATGTGTTCAAGGAATTCTCTTTTTAAAGGATGACGGTGGATACGCCATGGCAGCACACCACCGTCCTACTCAGCGAAGCTGTCGATGCACTCGACATCAAGCCGGACGGTACCTACGTAGATGCGACCTTTGGTCGTGGTGGGCATTCCCGTCTCATTTTGTCCAAGCTCTCGCCGCAAGGGCGTTTGATTGCCTTCGACAAAGACCTCGATGCGATTGCCGAGGCCAACACCATTCAAGACCCACGTTTTTCGATTCGTCACCAAGGCTTCACGCACTTGGGGGAGTTGGATGCAGCGTCGGTCGATGGCGTGCTGATGGATTTGGGTGTGAGTTCACCCCAGATCGACAACCCAGCACGCGGTTTTTCATTCAGAAACGACGGTCCTTTGGACATGCGCATGGACACCACCCGTGGCCAGAGTGTGTCGGAGTGGCTGGCCGAGGCAGAAGTCCAACACATCGCGGAGGTGATACGTGAATATGGCGAAGAACGGTTTGCTTTACAGATTGCAAAGGCGATTGATGCTCGCCGACAAGAACGGGGCGTGCCTACATCCACCTCTGAACTGGCCCAGCTCGTGGCTGACACGGTCAAAACCCGCGAGCCGGGCAAGGACCCTGCAACGCGCACATTTCAGGCTTTTCGGATTTTCATCAATGCCGAGCTTGAGGAGTTGCAACAAGCGTTAAGCGCTTCGTTGCACGTCTTGCGCCCCGGAGGTCGATTGGCTGTGATCAGTTTCCATTCTTTGGAAGACCGCATCGTCAAGCAGTTCATCACGCAACACTCGCGTGAGGTGTATGACCGCCGTGCGCCTTTTGCGGCGCCCAAAGTGATGGACTTCAAAGCGATTGATCGCGTCAAGCCCAGCGCCGCCGAGGTGGAGGGCAACCCCCGCTCACGCAGCGCCATCATGCGCGTGGCTGAGCGCTTGGGAGCTGACGCATGAGTCGCGTGAGCTTCTTGCTGATGATTGCCGTGATGGCGAGCGCGCTGTATTTGGTGCGCACGCAATACGAGTCACGTTCACTCACGACCGACATCGACCGTGCCACCAGCGAAGCCCGTCGCTTAGAAATCGAAAACGACCGCTTGGATGTGGAGCGCCGTGCGCAAGCCACGCCACTGCGTGTTGAAAAACTCGCGCGTGAGCAACTGCACATGCGCACCATCACGCCAGCTATCACGCAATACGCCACCGTTCAAGGTGCCGCTTCTGCGGAGGTTCGCCCATGAGCAGCCGCAGCGTGCAATACACCTCTAGCCCCTTGCTCGCCAGCAAGACGCCCATCTGGCGTAGCCAGTTCATCGTGGCTGTCATTGCTGCGGGCTTCTTAGGCTTGGTGGCGCGCGCTGCGTATGTGCAGGTGATTGACAACGCCTTCTTCAAACGCCAAGGCACGGTGCGTTTTGTGCGCACCTTAGATTTGCCAGCCAACCGTGGCCGCATTTTGGATCGCAACGGCAACATCTTGGCCTCTAGCGTTCCAGTGCCCAGCATTTGGGCCAACCCAGAAGACATCGAACGCGACCCGGTCAAGCTCAAAGCCTTGGCCAAGTTGTTGGGGCTAAGCCCAGCCGAGCTCGACAAGAAGCTGCAAGACGAAGACAAAACCTTTGTGTGGCTCAAGCGCCAAGTCGATGAGTCGGTGGCCAAAGAAATTGCTGCGCTCAAAATCAAAGGCGTTTACGACCGCAAAGAGTACAAGCGCATTTACCCAGAGGGTGAATCGGTGGCGCACGTGGTGGGTTTCACCAACGTGGAGAACTTGGGTCAAGAGGGCGTCGAGCTCACTTTCAACCAAGCCTTAGGTGGCAAAGCCGGTTCGCGTCGCGTCATCAAAGACCGTTTGGGTCGTGTGGTGGAAGACATTGGCGAAATGGTGCCGCCCGTCGATGGTCAAGATTTGCAGCTGAGCATTGACAGCAAGGTGCAGTACTTTGCTTATGAAAAAATCAAAGAGGCTGTGCTGAGCAATAAGGCGGCTGCAGGTAGTGTCGTGGTGCTTGATGTCAAAACGGGTGAGATTTTGGCGTTGACCAATTACCCAAGTTACTCACCGGGTAAGCGCGGCAATTTGAGTGGTGCACAGTTGCGCAATCGCGCGCTGACCGATACCTTTGAGCCGGGTTCAACGATGAAGCCCATCGTTGTTGGCTTGGCTTTGGAAAAAGGACTTGTGACCCCAGAGAGCACGATCCAAATCGGCAACGGCAAATTCAAGGTCGGCACCGCCACCATCACAGATGAACATGCCCATGGGTTGTTGACCATCAATCAGGTGATTCAAAAATCCAGCAACATTGGGGCGTCGAAGTTGGCTTTGCAAATGGAGCCGCATGACATGTGGGAAGTGTTCACACAAGTCGGTTTGGGTCAAAAGCCGCATGTGCCGTTCCCAGGCGCCGTATCTGGCAAAGTGCGCGCTTACAAAACATGGCGCCCCATTGAGCAAGCCACGATGAGCTATGGCTACGGCTTGTCTGCCAGTTTGTTTCAGTTGGCACAGGCCTACACCGTATTCGCCCATGATGGCGAAGTGGTGCCTGTGAGTTTGCTCAAGACCAATCAAGCCGTCACCGGAGCTCGTGTTTTTTCTTCAAAGAACGCTGCAGCGATGCGCAATATGTTGCACTTGGTCACGATCCAAGGTGGTACTGCGCCCAAGGCACAAACCATGGGCTATGCCGTGGGTGGCAAAACCGGCACCGCGCACAAGGTGGAAGGCAAAGGCTACGCCAGCAAAAAATACCGTGGCTTCTTTGTCGGCATCGCCCCCATCGACAACCCGCGCATCGTGGTGGCCGTGATGGTGGATGAGCCCACCAACGGCGCTTATTTCGGTGGCGATGTGGCAGCCCCTGTGTTCAGCCAAACCGTGCAACAAACCTTGCGCATGATGGGCGTCCAGCCTGACATGGCGGTCAAGCCCCAAGTGGTGACCCAGGTTGAGAAGGAGTCGTTTTGATGAAACGACTGCATAGCCCCCAAGACGCCGCACAGTGGTTGCGCACCCAAGTGCGTGGTGTGTTGCACACCGACAGCCGTCGCGTAGGTGCAGGTGATGGCTTCATCGCCTGGCCCGGCGGTGTGACGGATGGCCGTCAGTTTGTGGCGTCTGCTTTGAAGCAAGGCGCAACCGCTTGTGTGGTCGAGTATTCAGGTGCTGAAAAATTTGCGTGGGGTGAGAGCGAAGCCATCGCTACCTATGACGGTCTCAAAGCTGCGAGCGGTCCTATCGCTGCAGCGTATTACGAACAACCCAGCCAAGCGCTGGACGTGGTGGCCATCACCGGCACCAATGGCAAAACATCCACCGCTTGGTGGCTGGCGCATGCGCTGCAAAACGCAGGCAAGCGCTGCGCCATCGTGGGTACTTTGGGTGTGGGCGAAATTGGCCAACTTGAGGTGACCGGCATGACCACGCCCGACCCGGTGCTGCTGCAAGCCCGCTTGCGCGACATGGCCGATGCGGGTGTGAATGCCTGCGCCATTGAGGCCTCATCGATTGGTTTGGCTGAGCATCGCTTAGACGGCACGCAGGTGCGCGTGGCCATGTTCACCAATTTCACGCAAGACCATTTGGATTACCACGGCGACATGGCCAGCTACTGGCAAGCCAAGCTGGCTTTGTTCAGCTGGGCGGGTTTGCAAGCCGCAGTGGTGAATATCGACGATGCACAAGGTGCAGCCTTGGCCGCACAACTGCAATCGCGTGGCGATGTGCGTGTGTGGACAGTGTCTTGCATCGCCAATGCAGCGTCAGGTGTGCAACACATCGTGGCGCGTCACATTCAGCACGGCGCAAGAGGCTTGTGCTTTGAAGTGCTTGAAGGCGAAGAGGCTTGTGCGTTGGAAACCCAACTGGTGGGCCTCTACAACGTGAGCAATGTGCTGGGCGTGATCGCCTGCATGCGCGCTTTGGGTTACAGCTTGGTCGATGCCGTGCAAGCCTGCCGCGTGTTGCCTGCTGTGCCGGGTCGCATGCAAACCGTGGGCGAAGCCGGTGAGCCATTGGTGGTGATTGACTATGCACACACCCCCGATGCAGTGACACAAGCTGTACAAGCTTTGTTGCCATTGGTCAAATCGCGTGGTGGTGAACTGATCTGTGTGTTGGGTTGCGGCGGTGATCGCGATGCCGCCAAGCGCCCCTTGATGGCGGCTGCGGCAGAGCAACATGCGCAGCATGTGGTGTTGACCAGCGACAACCCGCGCAGCGAAGACCCGCAAACAATTTTGAATCACATGCTGGCAGGTTTGAACAATGCTGCCAAGACAATCGTGATTGCTGACCGTGCCCAAGCCATTGCACAAACCGTGCAGCGCGCACGCGCCCAAGACGTGGTGCTCGTGGCTGGCAAAGGTCACGAGGACTACCAAGAAATCGCAGGCGTGAAATACCCGTTCAGCGATGTGCAGCAGGCACGTGATGCCTTGGCACAGAGGAGGGCGCATGTCTGACATGAACCTCAGCCTGAAACAAATCAGCCAATGGCTCAGCGCAGCGCAGTTGTACGGCGATGCGGGCTTGGCCATCCAACGCGTCAACACCGACAGCCGTACGTGCCAAGACGGTGATTTGTTCGTCGCCCTGAAAGGCGAGCGCTTTGATGCCAATGATTTCTTGTCACAAGTTGCTGCAAATGGTGCAACCGCTGCTTTGGCGCACCACGGTTTAGACGCTGCCAAATTGGCAGGTGTTGAAGTGCCAGACACGCGCATTGCTTTGGGTCAATTGGCCAAAGGTTGGCGCAGTCAATTCAACTTGCCCGTCATTGCCGTCACAGGCAGCAATGGCAAAACCACCGTCACACAAATGATTGCGAGCATCTTGCGTGCAAGCTTTGGTGACGACGCTTTGGCTACGCAAGGCAATTTGAACAACGACATTGGCGTGCCACAAACCCTGCTGCGCTTGCGCGCACATCACCGCAGCGCGGTGGTGGAGTTGGGCATGAACCACCCCGGTGAGATTGCAGGTTTGGCCGACATGACACAAGCCACCGTGGCCTTGGTGAACAACGCCCAGCGCGAACACCAAGAGTACATGGCCACGGTCGAAGCCGTGGCACAAGAAAACGGCGAAGTCATCAAAGCCTTGCCTGCACACGGTGTGGCCGTGTTCCCTGCGCATGACGCATACAGCCCCTTGTGGAAAGCTTTGGCAGACAACCGTGCTTGCATGCGTTTCTCAATGAGCGCCAACACAGCTGATAACGCCGAAGTGCAGTTGCTCAAGGCCGATTGGTTGAACGACCACTGGGCCGTGGAAGCGCAAACCCCCGCAGGCGTGTTGCGCACACAGCTGCACATCGCAGGCCGCCACAACGTGGGCAATGCGTTGGCAGCCACTGCGTGTGCTTTGGCGGCCGGTGTGTCGCTTGATGTGATCGCACAAGGTCTCCATAGTTTCGAGCCTGTCAAAGGCCGCTCACGCGCCTTTGGCATTCAGTGCCAAGGTCGCGACATCACGGTGGTGGACGACACCTACAACGCCAATCCCGATTCAGTGCGCGCCGCCATCGACGTGTTGGCCGAGTTACCCGCACCGCGTTTGCTGGTGTTGGGCGACATGGGTGAAGTGGGCACGCAAGGCCCCGAGTTTCACCAAGAAGTGGGCTTGCATGCCGCACAGATGTGCATTGACCACGTGCTGTGTTTGGGCGACTTGGCGGCACACACGGCCACAGCCTGCGGTGCCCACGCCCAACACCTGAGCGACATCGACGCGTTGAATCAACGCGTGATGCAACTGCTGCCTCAACTCGGTAGCGTGTTGGTCAAAGGTTCACGGTTCATGAAGATGGAGCGCGTGATCGACGCGATCAACGCCTGTCACGACCACAACAAAAAGGAAACGACGCCATGCTGCTGACCCTAGCCCAATGGCTGCAAACCCTCTCGCCAGAATTTGGTTTCTTCCGCGTGTTTCAGTACCTCACGTTCCGTGCGGTGATGGCCGCGTTGACAGCGTTGCTGATTGGCTTGATTGCCGGTCCCGCCGTGATTCGTCGCTTGGCTGCTTTGAAAATTGGCCAACCTATCCGCGAATACGCCATGCAATCGCATTTGGCCAAGAGCGGCACGCCCACCATGGGCGGTGTGTTGATCTTGATCGGCATCGCGGTGTCCACCTTGTTGTGGGCTGATTTGTCCAACCGTTTTGTGTGGATCGTGATGATCGTCACCTTTGGTTTTGGTGCCATTGGTTGGGTGGACGATTGGCGAAAGGTCGTCAACAAAGACCCAGAAGGCATGCGTTCACGCGAAAAATACATGTGGCAATCCATCATCGGTTTGGTGGCCGCTTTGTATTTGGTGTTCAGCATTTCTGAGAGCAGCAACTTCCGTGTGATGGAGTTGTTTTACTCATGGGTGAAGTCGGGTTTTGATGTGAATTTGCCCCCCAAGGCTGGCTTGATGTTGCCTTTCTTCAAAGAGGTGACCTATCCGTTGGGCGTGTTTGGCTTCGTCATCATGACCTACTTGGTCATCGTCGGCTCTAGCAACGCGGTGAATTTGACTGACGGTTTGGATGGCTTGGCCATCATGCCTGTGGTGATGGTGGGTTCCGCCTTGGGCGTGTTTGCCTACGTGACCGGCAGTTCGGTGTATTCCAAATACCTGTTGTTCCCACACATTCCTGGCTCAGGTGAATTGATGATTTTTTGTGCCGCCATGGCGGGCGCAGGCTTGGCCTTCTTGTGGTTCAACACACACCCGGCCCAAGTGTTCATGGGTGATGTGGGTGCGCTCGCTTTGGGTGGCGCGCTGGGCACGATTGCGGTGATCGTGCGTCAAGAAATTGTGCTGGCCATCATGGGTGGCATCTTCGTGGTCGAGGCCTTGTCGGTCATGTTGCAAGTGACGTACTTCAAATACACCAAGAAGAAATATGGCGAAGGCCGTCGCATTTTGAAGATGGCGCCTTTGCATCACCACTTTGAAAAGAGCGGCTGGAAAGAAACCCAAGTCGTCGTGCGTTTTTGGATCATCACCATGCTGCTGTGCTTGGTGGGTCTGTCTACCTTGAAGTTGAGATAAGACGATGCAGCAACTCCACAACCAATCAGTGCTGATTCTGGGCTTGGGTGATTCCGGCCTGGCAATGGCGCGTTGGTGCGTGCGCAACGGCGCGCAAGTGCAAGTCGTGGACACGCGTGCCGAGCCGCCGCATTTGGCAGCGTTGCGCGCTGAGTTGTCGCAAGTGACCTTTGTGCATGGCGCGTTTGACGCCAGCTTGGTCGAAGGCCAAGACGTGCGGGCTGTGTTCAAGAGCCCAGGCCTGAGCCCCGAGTCAGTGGCGCCTGTGTGGAACGCCGCTGTGGCCGCCGGTTTGTGGGTGGGCACCGAGTTGACCTTGTTTGCACAAGCACTCAGCGATTTGCAAACCAGCATGGCCTATCACCCCAAGGTGTTGGCCATCACCGGCACCAACGGCAAAACCACCGTCACATCGTTGACGGGGCAGTTGTTGGCGCGTGCTGGCAAGCGCGTGGCCGTGGCCGGCAACATTGGCCCGACCTTGCTTGACACCTTGTCGCAAGCGTTGGACAAAGCCGCCGAAGAACAAGCGGCGGCTGACGTGATTGCCGCGCAAGAAGCGGCAGCACTTGCCGCAGATGAAGCTGTGGCTGAGCAAGCGCGTGCAGAGGCCGAAGCCAAAGAAAAAGCCGCAGCCGCTCAAGCCGCCCAAATGGCACTCGAAGCCGAAGAAGCGTTGGCGCAAGAGGCGGCAGCTGACAGCGATGCCGCTTCGCAAATGGCATTGACCGGCACAGAAGCCGAGCAGCCAACAGACGCAACAGCAGAAGCTTCCGTGGATGACGAGCCCTTCGAAGTGGACTTGCCACCGCTGGTGCCACCCCCACCACCGCCCGCAGACCACCCGTATCTGCCGCAAGTGTGGGTGTTGGAGTTGTCGAGCTTTCAGTTGGAAGGCGTGGACAACTTCGAGCCAACAGCGGCCACCGTGCTCAACCTCACACAAGATCACCTCGATTGGCACGGCAGCATGGATGGCTATGCCGCCGCCAAGGCCCGCATCTTTGGTAAACAAGGCGTGCTGGCGCTGAACCGCGAAGACGCAGCCGTGATGGCAATGCTGCCAGAGCCAATTCGCGTCAAGTTGCAAAAACCGCAAGTGCGTGCGCACATCACCTTTGGTGGCGACTTGCCACAACGCCCCGGCGACTACGGCATTGAAACCGTCAATGGCATGACCTGGTTGGTGCGTGCGCTAGAAGCCGATGAGACCCGCAAGCGTCGCAAAGACGACGAAGAAGAAATTCACATCCAACGCTTGATGCCCGCCGATGCGCTGCGCATCCGTGGCCGCCACAACGCGCTCAATGCGTTGGCGGCTTTGGCCTTGGCTGGTAGCGCCGGTGGTGATTTGGCGCCCATGTTGTTTGGTTTGCGCGAATACCAAGGCGAACCCCACCGCGTGGAAGCCGTCACCGTGTTGAACGGTGTGGAGTATTTCGACGACAGCAAAGGCACCAACGTCGGTGCCACCGTGGCTGCTTTGCATGGCCTCGGTGTGGACCGTCGCTTGGTGGTCATCTTGGGTGGTGATGGCAAAGGTCAAGACTTTGCGCCTTTGAGTGAGCCTGTCTCACGCTATGCACGCGCCGTCGTTCTGATTGGCCGTGACGCACCCGTCTTGCGCGAGGTATTGCAACACAGTGGCGTCACCTTGTTAGATGCCGCGACCCTAGAAGAAGCCGTCAAGCTGTGCAGCGAGCAAGCCCACTCGGGTGACGCGGTGCTGTTGTCACCTGCCTGCGCGAGCATGGATATGTTTCGCAACTATGCGCACCGCGCGGAGGTGTTTGTGAGCGCGGTGAACCACTTGGTGGAAGAAGCAGGAGGCATGCTGTGAGTGATATGGCCGCCTCCATCAAAGTCTCTTTCATGCAGCGCATGAAGCAGGGTTTTGGCCGCCTGTTGGGCGCTGAGCCTGAGACCGGCATGGATGCCTTGCCCGTGCGCGTGCACGGCACCGAGTTCACACGCACCGCAGCTTCGCCTGTGCACGTGAAGGGCTTTGACCAACCGTTGGTGTGGGTCACGTTTGCCTTGCTGATGTTTGGCTTGGTCATGGTGTATTCGGCCTCGATTGCCATTCCTGACAACCCACGCATGGGCGCGGGTTACACCCAAACGCATTTCTTGTTGCGCCACTCGCTCTCGCTGTTTGTGGCGTTTGTGGCGGCCTTGTTGGCGTTTCAAATTCCACTCAACACCTGGGAGCGCATTGCGCCGTGGGTGTTCATTGCCTCCATCGTGTTGCTGATTGCGGTGTTGATTCCGTTCATTGGCAAGTCTGTCAACGGCGCGCGCCGCTGGATTGGCTTGGGCTTCATGAACTTCCAGCCGTCTGAATTGGCCAAGTGGGGCGTGTTGCTGTACGCCGCCAACTACATGGTGCGCAAGATGGATGTGAAAGAAAACTTCTTCGCCGCGGTCACGCCCATGGGTGTGGCGGTGACGGTGGTGGGTTTGCTTTTGCTGTCTGAGCCCGACATGGGCGCCTTCATGGTGATTGCTGTGATTGCCATGGGCATCTTATTTTTGGGCGGTGTGAATGCCCGCATGTTCTTCTTGATTGCCACCGCGCTGATTGGTGTGTTTGGCCTCATCATCGCCACGTCTGAGTGGCGTCGTGAACGAATTTTTGCTTACCTCGATCCCTGGAGCATGGAGCATGCGCTGGGCAAGGGCTACCAGTTGTCGCACTCGCTCATTGCGATTGGTCGTGGTGAAATTTTTGGTGTGGGTTTGGGCGGCAGCGTGGAAAAACTGCACTGGTTGCCCGAAGCGCACACCGACTTTTTGCTGGCTGTGATTGGCGAAGAGTTTGGCTTTGTCGGCGTGGTGGCGGTGATCGGTCTGTTCATGTGGCTGACACGTCGCATCATGTACATCGGCCGTCAAGCCATTGCCATGGACCGCGTGTTTGCCGGTTTGGTGGCACAAGGTGTGGGCATTTGGATGGGCTTTCAGTCCTTCATCAACATGGGCGTGAACTTAGGCGCACTGCCCACCAAGGGCTTGACCCTGCCACTCATGAGCTACGGCGGTTCTGCGATTTTGTTGAACCTGATTGCCATTGCGGTGGTGCTGCGTGTTGACTTTGAAAACCGCGTTGTCATGCACGGGGGGCGACTATGACCCAACGTACCGCACTCATCATGGCGGGTGGCACAGGCGGCCACATCTTCCCAGGCTTGGCTGTGGCTGAGCAGTTGCGCGCCCAAGGCTGGAACGTGCATTGGTTGGGCGCACCTTCGCCGAGCATGGAAAGCCAACTGGTGCCGCCGCGTGGCTTTGCGTATGAGACCGTTGCCTTTGGTGGCGTGCGTGGCAAAGGTGTCAAAACATTGGCGCTGTTGCCTTTCAAGTTGTTGCGTGCCTTCTGGCAAAGCTTGTGTGTGATGCGTCGCGTGAAGCCCGATGTGGTGGTGGGCTTGGGTGGTTACATCACGTTCCCCGCCGGCATGATGGCTGTCTTGTGCGGCAAGCCTTTGGTCTTGCACGAGCAAAACTCCGTGGCAGGCATGGCCAACAAAGTGTTGAGTGGTGTCGCGGATCGCGTGTTCAGCGCCTTCCCCAATGTGTTGCCAAAAGCCGAGTGGGTGGGCAACCCCATGCGCGATGGTTTTGTGAATCAGCCCGAACCCGCCCAACGTTTTGCAGATCGCACAGGTCCGTTGCGTGTGTTGGTGGTCGGTGGCAGCTTGGGCGCGCAAGCGCTCAACACCGTGGTGCCCCAAGCCTTGGCCAAGATCCCACATGACCAACGCCCCATCGTCACCCACCAAAGTGGCGCCAAACAAATAGATGCCTTGCGTGCAGCGTACGAAGAAGCGCGTGTGCAAGCCGAGTTGACCCCGTTCATCGACGACACCGCACAAGCGTTTGCCGATGCCGATGTGGTGATTGCCCGCGCCGGTGCCAGCACCGTCACCGAGCTGGCTGCCGTGGGCGCCGCTGCGATTTATGTGCCGTTCCCCCATGCGGTGGACGACCACCAAACCACCAACGCGCGCTTCGTCGTCGACGCAGGCGGCGGTTGGTTGATGCCACAAAACGAATTGAAAGCCCAAGACTTGGCTGACCGTTTGCAATTCATGACGCGCCGCACTTTGTTGGCATGTGCCGAAAAGGCCTATGCCGTGCGTCAAGTTGAAGCGGTTGCTCAAGTCGTGGCCGCCTGCGAGCAGCTCGCAGCGAAAGGAAAAAAATAATGAAACACGCCATTCGTCACATCCATTTCGTCGGCATCGGCGGTGCAGGCATGAGCGGCATCGCTGAAGTGCTGTTGAACTTGGGCTACGTTATTTCTGGCTCTGACTTGTCTGACAGCGTGGCGTTGAAGCGCTTGCAAAGCTTGGGCATTCAAACCCATGTGGGTCACGACGCCAAAAACATCGCCGGCGCAGATGCCGTGGTCACGTCCACCGCCGTGCATGCCGACAACCCCGAAGTGGTGGCAGCGCACGCGAAGTTGATTCCCGTCGTGCCACGTGCTGTGATGTTGGCCGAGTTGATGCGTCTCAAAACTGGTGTGGCCATTGCGGGCACCCACGGCAAAACCACCACCACCAGTTTGGTGGCCAGTGTGTTGGCCGAAGCGGGCATGGACCCTACCTTTGTGATTGGCGGCAAGCTCAACAGTGCTGGCGCCAACGCCAAGCTGGGCTCGGGCGACTACATCGTGGTGGAAGCCGACGAGTCAGATGCCTCGTTCTTGAACCTCTTGCCCGTGATGGCCGTGGTGACCAACATCGACGCCGACCACATGGACACCTATGGCCATGACTTCAACAAGTTGAAGGCCGCATTCATTGAGTTCTTGCACCGCATGCCTTTCTATGGCGCCGCGATTTTGTGTACCGACGATGCCGCGGTGCGCAGCATCTTGCCCGAGGTGTCACGCCCCATCACCAGCTATGGCTTCAACGAAGAAGCACAAGTGCGTGCGGTGAATGTGCGCGCCGACAACGGTCGCATGTGTTTCACCGTGCAGCGTCGCAACGGTGTGACCTTGCCTGATCTCGACATCACGCTCAACTTGGCCGGTGAACACAACGTGCTCAATGCCTTGGCAGCGATTGCGATTGCGGTGGAGTTGAACGTGCCTGATGAGGCGCTGCAAAAAGCCTTGGCCGAATTCAAAGGTGTGGGCCGTCGTTTCCAACGCCACGGCGAAGTGGCTGCGAAGAACGGTGGTGCGTTCACCCTCATCGAAGACTATGGCCATCACCCCGTGGAATTGGCAGCCACTTTGGCTGCAGCACGTGGTGCGTTCCCAGGTCGTCGTTTGGTGTTGGCGTTTCAGCCGCATCGCTACACACGCACGCGTGACTGCTTTGAAGACTTCGTCGAAGTCATGGGCCGCGCCGATGTGTTGTGGTTGTCCGAAATTTACGCCGCAGGCGAAACACCGATTGCCGCTGCCGACGGCCGTGCACTGTCACGTGCCATGCGCGTGGCGGGTCACGAAGCCTTGGTGTTCGTGGATGACATTCAAAAAATGGCCCAAGTGATTGCCGACAACGCCCAAGACGGCGATGTGGTGATGTGCATGGGCGCAGGGTCGATTGGCCAAGTGCCAGCCAAGGTGCTGGAGTTGGTGCAACAACGTAAGAGCTAAAACATGACTTTCAATATCAACACTGCCAAAGTTGCTGTCCTCATGGGCGGCCTGTCTGCTGAGCGTGATGTGTCCATCATGTCGGGCAGCGGTGTGCTCAAGGCTTTGCAAAGCAAAGGCGTCAACGCCACCGCGTTTGACCCCGCCGAACGCAGCTTGGACGAACTCAAGCGCGAAGGCTACACACACGCTTTCATCGCTTTGCATGGCCGCTACGGTGAAGACGGCACTGTGCAAGGCGCGTTGGAATTGTTAGGCATTCCCTACACAGGTTCAGGTGTGATGGCCTCAGCCATGGCCATGGACAAAGTGATGACCAAGCGCGTGTGGAGCGCGGTGGGTTTGTCGACACCCGGCTATGTGTGGTTGTCACCCGAAGACCAAACCGCAGACAACATCCAAGCGATTCCTGCCAAGCTCGGTTTACCTTTGATTGTGAAACCGCCACGCGAAGGTTCATCCATTGGCATGAGCAAGGTCACGCAAGCGAGTGACATCAAAGCCGCTGCTGAGCTGGCCACGAAGTACGACCCAGACTTGTTGTGCGAAGAATTCATCACTGGTGAAGAGCTGACATGTCCCATCTTGGGCAACGGCCCGAATGCCCGCGCCTTGCCTGTGGTGCGCATTGCAGCCCCTGATGGCGCGTATGACTACAACAACAAGTACTTCACCGATGACGTGAAGTACCACTGCCCAAGCGGTTTACCCGAAGCCGAAGAGCGTGAAGTGCAGCGCTTGGTCGTGGCGGCATACCGCGCTTTGGGCTGCCGTGGCTGGGGCCGCGCCGACATCATGCTGCGCGCGTCTGATCGCAAACCATTTTTGCTAGAGATGAACACCTCACCCGGCATGACCAGCCATTCCTTGGTACCCATGTCTGCACGTGCAGCGGGCATCAGCTACGAAGACTTGTGCCTGACGCTGCTCGAAAGTGCCACGCTGGACCATCCCGGAGGCAAAGCCACCGTATGACCACGCGTTACACCCACATGCGACCCCGTCCCGAGGTGAATGCCTCGGTGGCGGTGCCGCTCGATGTCAAGCTCATGCACATGGCGGCTTCGCTCATGCTCGTGGGTTTGGTCGTGGGTGCGTTGGTGGGCGGTGTGTGGGCCTTGGTGCAGTTGCCAGCGTTTGCGCTCAGAGGCATCACCGTCAAGGGAGATGTCGAGCACAACAATGAAGTGACTTTGCGCGCCAATGTGGTGACCAAGTTCACTGGCAACTTTTTCACGGCTGATTTGGGTCGCGTGCGCGATGCATTTGAAAGCGTGCCGTGGGTGCGTTTGGCGTCGGTGCAACGCGAATTTCCCAACCGCTTGCGCGTGACCTTGCAAGAGCACAAGCCTGTGGCCTATTGGGGTGACGACGGCGAGCCGCGCATGGTGAATAGCTATGGCGAAGTGTTTGAAGCCAACGTCGGCGATTTGGACGACGACAAGATGCCGCGATTGAGCGGACCAGACAGTCAATCGCAACAAGTGTTGTCAATGTATTTGGCATTAGAGCCCGCCTTCAAAGCGATGAGTTTGGGCGTCGAAAGTTTGGCACTGACCGATCGCGGTAGCTGGCGTGCCAAGTTGGCGCATGGCGCGGTGATTGAGTTGGGACGCGGCAGTGTGGACGACGTGATGGCGCGTGTGCAACGCGTCACACAAACATTGGCACAGGTGACGCAAAAGCTAGGTCGCAAAGTGTCGGCGATTGAGTCTGCTGATTTGCGACACGACAACGGTTATGCGCTTCGTTTGCGCGGGGTGAGCACGCAAGACGTGTCCATCAAACGCTAACGAGCACAGAGAGAAGAAGAGAAAGAACGAGGCTGTTATGGCAAAAGATTACAAAGAACTGGTGGTCGGCTTAGACATTGGCACAGCCAAGGTCATGGTGGTCGTAGCCGAAGTGTTGCCCGATGGTGAGCTCAAGCTCGCAGGCCTCGGCGTGGCTCCCAGCAATGGCTTGAAGCGCGGTGTGGTGGTCAACATCGACGCCACCGTGCAAAGCATTCAGCAGGCTTTGAAAGAAGCCGAGTTCATGGCCGATTGCAAAATCACCAACGTCTACACCGGCATCACTGGCAGCCACATTCGCGGCATCAACTCCACCGGCATGGTGGCGGTGAAAGACAAAGAAGTCACGGCAGCTGATGTGGCCCGTGTGGTGGAAACTGCCAAAGCCATCAACATCTCGACCGATCAGCGTTTGTTGTTGGTGCAGCCCCAAGAGTTTGTGATTGATGGTCAAGACGTGCGCGAGCCCATTGGCATGAGCGGCATTCGTTTGGAAGCCAAAGTGCACATCGTCACGGGCGCGCAAAGCGCGGCTGAAAACATCATCAAGTGCGTGCGTCGTTGCGGCTTGGATGTGGACCGTTTGATGCTTAACCCCTTGGCGTCGAGCATGTCGGTGTTGACCGACGACGAGCGTGAACTCGGCGTGGCCTTGGTCGACATTGGTGCAGGCACCACAGACGTCGCCATCTTCACCAACGGTGCGATTCGTCACACCGCAGTCATCCCCATCGCAGGCGACTTGATCACCAGCGACATCGCGATGGCATTGCGCACACCCACCAAAGACGCAGAAGAAATCAAGATTGAATCGGGCTACGCCAAGCAGCTGTTGGCTGACCCAGACGTGCAAGTGGAAGTGCCAGGCCTCGGCGACCGCACGCCACGCATGTTGAGCCGTCAAGCCTTGGCCGGTGTGATTGAGCCACGCGTGGAAGAAATCTTCTCTCTCGTGCAACAAGTCATTCGTGACTCGGGTTACGAAGAAGTGTTGTCGTCAGGCATTGTGCTCACAGGTGGCAGCGCGGTGATGCCGGGCATGGTTGAGCTGGGCGAAGACATTTTCTTGAAGCCTGTGCGTCGCGGTGTACCGCAGTACAACAGTGCGCTGGCCGACATGGTGGCGCAGCCACGTGCCGCCACGGTGATGGGCTTGTTGGTCGAAGCTGGCGTTGACCGTCAACGTGGCTTCAAAGTTTCACAAAAGAGTGGGTCGGTCAATTCGTTGATGGACCGCCTCAAAGATTGGTTTGTGGGGAACTTCTGAACATGATTCCTCACACCTTGCTTTACCTCGCGCGCGGCAGTCCGCCGCAGCGACCGCACAGGCATCGACGATGTCGATTCTGTGCAGCCAACGCGCCACCCTCGTAGAAGGAGCGCTATGAACCAAAAGCAAAACACAAACACTAGGCAACTGCAAATTTTTAGATTAGGAGAAACATCATGAGCATCGAAATGATCGAAGTTGAAGCATTCAACTCAGGCACCCAAATTAAAGTCATTGGCGTGGGTGGCGGCGGCGGTAACGCGGTCGAACACATGATCAGCTCTGGCGTTCAGGGCGTTGAGTTCGTCACCGCGAACACCGACGCACAAGCCCTGCGCGTGAGCAATGCGCACAAAGTGATTCAACTCGGCTCCACCGGCCTGGGCGCTGGTAGCAAGCCAGACCGCGGCCGTGAAGCTGCTGAAGCTGCGATTGATGACATCCGTTTGGCGCTGGAAGGCACCAACATGTTGTTCGTCACCGCCGGTATGGGCGGCGGTACAGGCACAGGTGCTGCACCTGTGGTGGCACGTGTGGCACGCGAGATGGGCATCTTGACCGTTGGCGTGGTGACCAAGCCTTTCGAATTCGAAGGCAGCCGTCGCATGAACAATGCTGAAAACGGTTTGGCTGAACTCGAAGCCAACGTCGACTCACTCATCGTGGTGTTGAACGAAAAGCTGATGGACGTGTTGGGCGAAGACGCCAGCCAAGACGAAGCCTTCGCATTTGCCAACGACGTGTTGAAAAACTCAGTCGGCGGTATTGCCGAGATCATCAACGTCGAAGCCTTGGTGAACGTCGACTTTGAAGACGTGCGTACCGTGATGAGCGAAACCGGCAAAGCCATGATGGGCACCGCTGCAGCTAACGGTCCAGACCGTGCACGCATCGCCGCTGAACAAGCCGTGGCTTGCCCATTGCTCGAAGGCGTGGACATGTCAGGTGCCAAGGGCGTGTTGGTGTTGATCACCGCAGCCAAGGGTGGCTTGAAGTTGTCTGAGTCTCGCGAAGCCATGAACACCATCCGTAAGTTCGCTTCACCAGACGCACACGTGATTTACGGCACGGCTTACGACGAAAGCTTGGGTGACCAAATTCGTGTCACCGTGGTGGCCACAGGTTTGGCCGGTAGCCGCCGCGCTGCCCCTCAGTTGCAAGTTTTGCGCACAGGTACAGACGGTGTGGGTTTCCCCACCACACAAGCCAGCAACGCATCTCCCGCAGGTGTGTTGGCTGCTGCCTCGTCTGGCTTGGCCGGTTTGGCTGCAGGCTTGGGCGTTGGCTCGGTGGCTGCACAACCCAACTACGACGCCATGAACTCTCCCGCCGTGTGGCGTGGCAACCGTACCTCGGCTGCAGCCAAGGTTGATGCTTTGTCATCTGGCGGCATGGACGACTACGAAATCCCAGCCTTCTTGCGCAAGCAAGCAGATTGAGATTCATTAATCACCGCGATTAAGTAAGTGAATCACCTTCTCGGAGGGGATTCACTAAAATCACACTGTGCTTAAACAAAGAACCCTTCAATCCCTCACCAAAGCGGTGGGTGTTGGTCTTCACAGCGGTCAACGCGTGGAGCTGACACTGCGCCCGGCTCAACCTGACACGGGCATCGTGTTCCGTCGGGTGGATTTGCCGCAGCCAGTCGATATTCCTATTACGGCCACCGCCGTGACGGATACGCGCTTGGCTTCGACCATTTCCAATGGTGGGGCGAAGGTGTTCACGGTGGAGCATTTGATGTCGGCTTGTGCAGGCCTAGGCATCGACAACTTGTACATCGACATCACGGCAGAAGAAGTGCCTATTCTTGATGGCTCTGCTTCGTCGTTTGTGTTCTTGCTGCAAAGCGCGGGCATCGTGGAGCAAAACGCGCCCAAGCGTTTTATCCGTGTCTTGAAGACGGTGGAAGTGCGCGAAGGCGAGGGTGCCAATGTGAAGTGGGCGCGACTCGATCCGCACCACGGCTACAAACTCAGCTTTGAAATTGATTTCCATCACCCAGCGGTGGACTCGACCGGCCAAAGCGTGGTGTTCGACATGGACACCGATGTGTACACCCGCGACATTGCACGCGCCCGCACCTTCGGCTTCACACGTGACGTTGAGATGATGCGTGCCAATGGCTTGGCTTTGGGGGGCGGCTTAGACAACGCCATCGTGATGGACGATTACAAAGTCCTGAACAGCGATGGTCTGCGCTACGACGACGAGTTTGTGAAACACAAAATCCTCGACGCCATGGGCGACTTGTATTTGATTGGCAAACCCTTGCTGGCTTCGTATGTGGCGTTTCGCTCGGGCCACGCTATGAACAACAAGCTCTTGCGTGAACTGCTCAGCCAGCCTGATGCCTATGACATCGTGACCTTTGACGATGCACGTCAAGCGCCTCCGGGTTTGGCGCAACTCGCACCAGCTTGGTAAGTCGCTTTCATACATCGCCGACGAGGCGACGGAGAACTTGAGATGACGGTGTATCACATCCCCACGGTCTATCTCATTCTGGGCGTTCTTTACCTGATCTTGCCGTTGACGGTTTGGGCATTGCTGTTCAAGCAGCCGTCCAGGGCTTTGGCTTTGTGGTGTTCCGGCGGCACACTTTTTGGCTTTGCCCTGACCTTGGTGGGTCTGCGTGCACATGTGCCCGCCTGGGTCACCTATACCCTGGCCAATGGTTTGATGTGGAGCGCTGTTTTGATCCAAGCTTTGGCATTACGTCGCGCGCTAGATCTAAGTTTGGGTTTGAAGCGCGCCGCACTGTTGGTACTGGTTGGTGTGGCTGGGTTTGAATTTTTCCGAGTGGTCTTGCATGACGCCATCTTGCGTTTTTCTTGGTCAACTTTGATCTTCACGGCACTCTTTGCCTACATCTCTTATTTGTCTTGGCGCATTGCCGTGGTGGATCGACTTCGAAGCGCCCGATGGTTGTCCGTGGTGTACGCCGTGACGGCAATCACCATGCTTGTCCGCACGAAGCTGGTGCTGTCGGGGTTGACCGAACCCGATGTCGTGGCTAGTGGTGTGGACAGCGTCTTGACGGTGGTCACAGGCTTGTTGATTTCAATTTTGGGAAACTTTGCTTTTGTGGGCATGTTTTTGGAGCGCTCGACCCAAGCTGCAATGAAAGCAACGGCAGCACGTGCGCGGCAAGAAGAGAGCGCCAGATTGGGTGATCAAATTGCGCAACTGGAACGCCAGCGAACCTTGGGCACCATGTCGGCCTCGTTTGCACATGAGCTGAGCCAACCTTTGACGGCAATCTTGATGGATGCACAAGCCATCAAAACCAGCGTGGCTGCGGGGGACTCAAACGCCGCAGAAATTTTGGAATCAATTGAAGAAATCGAGAACAGCACCTACCGGACGGTGAAGTTGGTGGAGCGCATTCGTAACTTCATTCGACCTGCCCAAACCGACTATGCCTATGTGGACTTCAAACCCTTGTTGCAAGACGTGGCGCACTTGTTGGCGTACGAAATACGCAAACAAAAAGTTCGTTTTGAGTTTGACTTAGACCCTGCTGAATGTGAGGTACACGGTGACCGCGTTCAGCTGTCTCAAATTGTGCTGAATGTGTACCGCAATGCGATGCAGGCCATGGAGTCGAGCGCGCAGAAGATGATCTTTGTTTCTTTGGAGCATATGGAAGACCGTGTGGTGCTGCGTGTGCGTGACACGGGCCCTGGCGTGTCTGCAGATTTGAAGAGCTTGGTGGGGCAACCTTTTGTCACGTCCAAAGACGGTGGCTTGGGTGTGGGATTCTCAATTTCCAGTGCGATTGCCGAAATGCACAGCGGCAGTTTGACGATTTCTAATGCGGTCGATGGCGGTGCCATCGTGGAGTTGAGTTTGCCCGCTGCCAAACGCTGACGCCTTGGCGTTCAGCGGCTGCGACCCGCTTTGTACATGCTGCTGGTGGTGCGTTGTAAATCAGTGGCGGCGGCCAGCTTTGCCATCGAATGGCCCGCATGCGCATGTGTGATGGCAATGCCCAAGGCATCGGCAGCATCTGGTCCGGGCAAGCCAGGTAGATTGAGCAAACGCTTCACCATCTCTTGCACTTGTTCTTTCTTGGCCAGGCCGTGACCTGCCACAGCTTGCTTCATTTGCAGCGCCGTGTACTCGGCCACAGGCAAGTTGCACGTGGCCAACGCTGTGATGCAAGCGCCACGCGCTTGACCCAGCAGCAGGGTGGCTTGTGGGTTGACGTTGACAAACACAATCTCGACAGCAGATGTGTCAGGTTTGTAACGCGCCACCACTTCATGAATGCCATCGAACAAAACCTTCAAACGCTCAGCCAAATTGCCTTGTGCTTCTTTGTTGGTTTTGATGGTGCCGCTCGCCACGTAAAGCAGTTGGCTGCCGTGCTTTTCCACCACACCAAAACCAGTGGTGCGAAGGCCGGGGTCAATGCCAAGGATTCGCATGGGCGTTAAGGCAGCTGTGCGCCGCCCATGCGGGACAAGATAATTTCGGTACGTCCGGCTAAATACTCGGACTGGGGGAATTTTTGGTAATGCTTGGGACGGGGCAACATCACCGCCAAACGTCCCGCTTCCCAGGCCGTGAGCTGTGAGGCCGGTTTTTGAAAGTAGTGTTGTGCGGCAGCCTCGGCCCCAAAGATGCCTTCACCCCATTCCACGTGGTTGAGGTAAATCTCCAAGATGCGTTTCTTACCCAGCACGGCTTCAAGCATGACGGTCAAAACAAACTCTTGGCCTTTGCGAATGAAGGTGCGCTCGCCTGAGAGAAACAGGTTCTTTGCCAGTTGCTGTGTGATGGTCGAGCCACCCACCACTTTGGGCGCTGCTTTGCCTTGTGCTTTGCGGCTGGCTTGCAGCTCGGCTTTGGCGTTTTTGGCCCATGCTTTTTCAATCGCGTCCCACTGCACACCATCGTGTTGCGCAAAGATGTCATCTTCAGACGCGATCACGGCACGCTTGAGGTTGTTGGAAATTTGCGCGTACGGCACCCAGTCTTGTCGCCAACGCAGTCGGTCTTTCGAGGTGGCAATGCGCCAAGCTTCTGAGCGTTCGAAGGCGGTAGATTCCGGGGCGACCCGGGCCATCACCGCAATGCGTGCCAAAAAGAACACTTGCAGGCCTAGCCAAGCCACCAACACCAGTAGCAACCAGCGCAGCCATGGGCGAAAGCGTGGGGTGTTCATATCGGTTTACTTGGCAGCTTCGCCGCCACGGGTTTGCAGCGTGTTGTCACGGCTGAAGATAAAACGCGAGACCACCGCCAGTTGGTCGGCTTGGCGGCGCATCTCTTCTGTGAATTCACCGAACGGGCCTGCCGCGGTGGCAATGGCCTGTGCGCGGCGGTCCAAGTCGGCTTGCCCCGAGCCTTGCACCACCTCGGTGGTGAGCACGCGGCCATCGGTGTTGACGGTGATGATCATGGTCAATTCGCCGTAGAGCTTTTGCCCGCTGTTGGTGGCAGGGAAGTAGCGCGTGCCACGGTCTTCAATCTTGCGGCGCAGGCCGTCGTAATACAGCGCGTAGGCCACTTGTTTGGTGGCGGGGCTCACATAGTGTTTGCGTGGGCGCGCGTTGTCTTGGTTGATGCGTTCTTCAATCTCGGCCAAGAGTTTGAGCAATTGGCGACGTTTTTGCTCAACCGCGTCTTGTTCTGCTTTTGATTTTTGCGGCTGAGGCGGTGGCAGTTGGGCGAGCAAGTTTTTCACTTGCGCCAACAGCAGTGATTGTTCTTTGCGCATGGCGGCGACTTGGCGCTGCATGGACTCGGTCATGTCGCCCACAGACGTGTTGGCCGCGGTGGGCAAGGGGGATGCGGCGCGGCCACTCTTGAGCTCACCACCGCCGGCTAACTGAGTTTGTGCCAAGGCTTGTGCCTTGTCGGGCGCATCGGCTTTGGCGCGGGTGTTGACCAAAATCACGTCCAGCGGTGTGTCGCTGAACAAGCGGTCAAAACGCTCAGGTGCGGCAATGCGCAGCGTCAGCAACGCACCATGGAACGCGAACGAAATGAACAGCGCTTTTTGCAGCGTGGTCCACCGGGTCCAAGAAAAACGCGAGAGCATCACGCTGCATTGACCTCCGATGTGGGTGCCTCGTTCACATCCATCGCCAAGGCGATGGGGCCTGCGGCGCTGTCGTCTTCGTCGTCCGTCATTTCTGCCTCTTCGGCACTCGATGGTGCATCTGCTTCCAGCAGGTGCAACAGGTGGCCGCTGATGTCGAGGCTGATGTCGTCAATCTCGCTCAAGCGCAGTTGCACGTGTGCGCCGCGTGGCAAATCGCCACCACCGAACACGGGCAAGACCAAGGGTAGGTCATCGGCACGCGCCATGGGCGGCTGGCCTGGGAAGGCTTTGAACACGGTGGCGCTGAGTTCGGTGATGTTGTTTTGCTTCAAGTACTGCAGCGTCCAAAAACGTTCCATGCCGTTTTGGTAAGCGTTGTATGCACCGTACGCGCCATCAAATGCGGAGATGATGGAGAACAGCTCGGCGTCTTTGGGTTTGAAGGGCGCAGCCAAAGCGGCGGTGCTGCCGTGTTTGGCGCACGCAATGATTTGCCATTGGTTCACCAAGTCTGTGTAGCGACGCAGCGGCGAGGTGCTCCACGCGTAGCTGGGCACGCCAATGCCAGCATGTGGCAACGCCTTGGTGCCCATGCGTACTTTGACGCCGGGCAACAAGCTGGCTTGGCTGCGGTAGATGCCGGGCACGCCCAGCTCGGCCATCCAATTGCCCCAGGTGCTGTTGGCCAAAATCATGGCTTCGGCCACCATCAAGTCGAGCGGTGCGCCGCGCTGGCGGATGCTGATTTGCACTTGCTCGTCGCCTGTGGGCGTTGCGCCGTTGTTGCCAACGAGGCGGAAGTTGTAGTCAGGGCGGTTGAAGTTTTCAGGCTTGCCGCGCACCACTTCACGTTGGGCTTTGAGGTGTTGCGCCAAGCGGAACAGAAAAGCCAGTTCCGTGCGTGGCATGGCAGGCTCGACGGTGCCTGCGACGTGCGTGAAGCTGGCGTCATTCAACCAAGCTTCGGTGACGATGGCATCGAGCTGGTCGTGGCGCAAGTTGGCCGCGATGGGGACACGCTCCACGCGTGTTTCGGTGTTTTGCAAGGCCAGCGTGGCCTCGTCGAACGTGGCGTACAGCGACACCGCGGGGCAGTCGCGGCCTTCTTGCAAGGTGTAGGTTTGCACCACGTCGTCGGGCAACATGGTGATTTTGTAGCCCGGCATGTACACGGTGGACAAGCGGTTGCGGCCCAGTTGGTCAATCGCATCGCCCGGCTTCAAAGCCAGCGCAGGTGCGGCGATGTGAATGCCGAGTGTGACCGTGCCAGTGCCCAAGCCTTGCACCGACAAGGCATCGTCAATCTCGGTGGTGTGCGAGTCGTCAATCGAATACGCCTGCACATTGGCCAGCGGCAATTCGTCGGCAATGCTGGGTGCTTGCAGCGCAGGGAAGTTGGTGCCTTTGGGGAAGTTGTCAAACAAAAAGCGTTGCCAATGGAATTGGTAAGCCGATGTGATGGCGCCTGCTTTTTGCAGCAAAGCCAGCGGCGCTGTTTGTGTGGCGCGTGCGGCTTCGACCACGGCTTTGTATTCAGGCGCATTTTTGTCGGGCCTGAACAAGATTTTGTAGAGCTGCGTTTGAATGGGCGCGGGGCAAGCCCCTTGGCCCAACTCGGCTGCCCAGCTTTCAATTTGCGCTTGGATTTGTTTTTTCTTTTCGATGCCTGCCAAGGCTTGGGCAATCACTTCGGCAGAGGCTTTCTTGAAGCGGCCTTTGCCTGCGCGGCGAAAGTAATGTGGCGCTTCAAACAGGCGAAGCAGCGCAGCGGTTTGTTCGGTCAGGGTGGCTTGTGCGCTGAAGTATTCACGTGCGAGATCGGCAAAACCAAACTCGTCTTCGGGGGCGAATTCCCACGCCAGGTCGAGCTCAATGGTGGCGCTCAAAGCCTGTGCGTCGCGCATCAGGTCGGCGGGCGAGGGCTTCTCAAACTTGAGCAGTAAATGGGCGGCCTTGACCTTGACCCGTTTGCCGGATTCCAGCTCGATTTGGGCCGAGCTCTCAGCTTCGGAGAGGATGCGACCCGTCTGGAATTTTCCAGCTTCTTCAAACAATGCGTACATGGGCGCAATTGTCCCATGCCCGGCTTAAACGCCCGGCTGTAAATCTAGAAATGCCAGCACTTGCGGCAGGTAGCTTTCGAAGTCGCTGATGGCGTGGTCGCCGCCTTCCATGACCACTTGCAGCGAGCCAGGGTAACGGGCTGTCATTTCGCGCCAATCCAGTACTTCGTCGCCTTTGGCAATGAGGGCCCAAACGCGCTCGGGATGGGGCAGGGGGCCGACTTCTAGGGCGCGCAATTCGTCTACAAATTCGGGTGCAAAGTAAAAGCGTTCGGCTGGGTCGTGCCATGCGGTTTGTTCGCCGATGTATGTCGCCAAGTCGCGGGCGGGGTCAATGGCGGGGTTGAGCAACACCGCTTTGCAACCGCGTTGAGCGGCCAGCCATGTGGCGTAGAACCCGCCCAGTGACGACCCCATCACCGCCATGCTGTGTGCGGGCCAGTCGGCCGTGCCTTGATCGATCAAGGCCACCGCCGCTTGGGGAGACGGCGGCAGCTGCGGGCACCACCAGGTGATGTGTGGGTACTGCGCGGCCATGACTTTCGCCATTTGTTGAGCCTTGGTGGACCGCGGCGAGGAGCGAAACCCGTGCAAATACAACACGTGTGTGGTGGGCTGTGGGATGTCGCGTGGGATGTTTTGCAAGGTCATGCCAAATGCTAGCAGCGCCCGCAGGCCATCCGCTGTGACAGGGGATAATCGCGGTCATGTCCACCGTCATCCACAAACCCAGCCCATTTCAGCGCCTGATGCCTTTGCTCAAAGGATTTGATGGCCCCTTGGCATTTGGTATTTTCTTGTTGGCGTGTGCGGGCTTGTTGACCATGTATTCGTCGGGTTTTGCCAACGGTGCGCGCTTTTTTGACCATGGCCGCAACATGCTGATTGCTGGGTTCATCATGTTTGTGGTGGCCCAAATTCCGCCACAGCGCTTGATGGCCTTTGCCGTGCCGCTCTACACCGTCGGCGTGGCTCTGCTGGTGGCGGTGGCGCTGTTTGGTTTGACCAAAAAGGGCGCACGCCGCTGGCTCAATGTGGGCGTGGTCATTCAGCCCAGCGAGATCATGAAAATTGCCATGCCGCTGATGTTGGCCTGGTGGTTTCAAAAGCGCGAAGGCCAGTTGCGCCCACTCGACTTTTTGGTGGCGGGATTGCTGCTGATCGTGCCTGTGGCCCTCATCGTGCGCCAGCCTGATTTGGGAACCGCCATTTTGGTGTTGTCTGCTGGCATGGCCGTGATTTTCTTTGCAGGCTTGAGCTGGTGGCTGATCGTGCCGCCCATCCTCATGGGCGTGGTGGGTGTGGGCTTGGTGGTGTTTTTTGAACCCACCTTGTGCGCCGATGGTTTCCGTTGGCCCATCCTGCATGACTACCAGCAACAACGCATTTGTACCTTGCTAGACCCGTCGCGAGACCCCTTGGGCAAAGGCTTTCACATCATCCAAGGCATGATTGCCATTGGCTCGGGTGGTTTTTGGGGCAAGGGCTTCATGCAAGGCACACAAACCCATTTGGACTTCATCCCCGAGCGCACCACTGACTTCGTGTTTGCAGCCTTCGGTGAAGAGTTTGGCTTGATCGGCAACTTGATGCTGATCGCATCCTTCATCTTTTTGATTCTGCGCGGCTTGGCCATTGCGGTGGAAGGCCCTACCTTGTTTGCCCGTTTGTTGGCTGGTAGCGTGACCTTGAGCCTCTTTATCTATGCGTTTGTGAACATGGGCATGGTCAGCGGCATGCTGCCTGTGGTGGGCGTGCCATTGCCCTTCATCAGCTACGGCGGTACCGCCATGGTGACGCTGGGGTTGGGCTTAGGGATATTGATGTCGGTGGCCAAGGCCAAACAGTTGGTGCAGTCATAATTCCCGCATGATTTCACGCGAACCCACCCTTGAGCGATTGGCCATTGCCCGTCAACTGTTGTTAGAGCCTTTCGGTTTGGACGAAACCGACTTGGCCAAAACATTGGCCGAAATCAAAGCGCACAAAGTTGACGAAGCCGATTTGTACTTCCAATACACCCGTGCCGAAGGCTGGAGTTTGGAAGAGGGCATTGTCAAAACGGGTTCCTTCAGCATCGACCAAGGCGTTGGCGTGCGCGCGGTGAGCGGTGAAAAAACGGCCTTCGCGTATTCCGACGATATTTCCAAAGCATCCTTGATGGATGCGGCACGCACCGTGCGCACCATTGGCGCAGCGGCCAAAGGTGGCCGTGTCAAAGTGCCCACGCGCAAAGTGGCGTCTAGTCGTTCTTTGTATGGTGGCTTGGACCCGATTTCTTCCCTTAACAGCACCGAAAAAGTCGAGCTGCTGGGCCGTGTCGAACAAATGGCCCGCGCCAAAGACCCACGCATCATTCAAGTCATGGCCGGTTTGGCCAGCGAATATGACGTGGTGATGGTGGTGCGTGCCGATGGCACCTTGGCCGCTGATGTGCGCCCTCTCGTCCGCCTGAGCGTGACGGTGATTGCCGAACAAAATGGTCGCCGCGAAGTGGGCTCAGCCGGTGGTGGTGGCCGCTTTGGTTTGGACCATTTTGACGATGCGCTGGCGCAAAGCTATGTGGACGAAGCGGTGCAATGCGCCCTGACCAACCTTGACGCGCGTCCAGCGCCCGCGGGCGAAATGAGCGTGGTGTTGGGCCCAGGTTGGCCCGGCATCTTGTTGCACGAAGCCATTGGTCACGGTTTGGAAGGTGACTTCAACCGCAAAGGCTCCAGCGCATTCAGCGGCCGCATTGGCCAACGCGTAGCCGCCAAAGGCGTGACCGTGTTGGACGACGGCACCATTCCTGACCGTCGTGGTTCACTCAATGTGGACGACGAAGGCAACCCCAGCCAACGCAATGTGTTGATTGAGGACGGCATCTTGAAAGGCTACATCCAAGACGGCATGAATGCCCGCTTGATGGGCGTCAAGCCCACAGGCAATGGCCGCCGCGAAAGCTACGCCCATGTGCCGATGCCGCGCATGACCAACACCTACATGTTGGGTGGCGACAAATCACCAGAAGAAATTGTGTCCAGCTTGAAAAAAGGCTTGTACGCCGTGAACTTCGGCGGTGGCCAGGTCGACATCACCTCAGGCAAGTTCGTGTTCTCGACCAGCCAAGCGTTTTGGGTGGAAAACGGCAAGATTCAGTACCCCGTCAAAGGCGCGACCTTGGTGGGCAACGGCCCCGATGCTTTGACCCGTGTGAGCTTGATCGGCAACGACATGAAGCTCGATCCAGGCGTGGGCACCTGCGGCAAAGAAGGCCAAAGCGTGCCTGTGGGGGTGGGGCAACCGACTTTGCGTATTGATGGCCTGACGGTAGGTGGAACAGCCTAAGTGCCGCGTAAACCCTAGCAACTTGTCAGCAAACTGCCAGAATCTCTGTGCTACATTCCAATCCATGAGTTCAGCCCGTTTTTATTTTGCTTACTTTTTTATCTCACGCCCCCACGGCGGTCGAGAGATCTGAACGTAGCCCAAACGCTCTGAACTCCCAAACCAACCGCCGGACCCCCGGCGGTTTTTTTTTGCCAAATTCTTAAATCACTTTTTTCAAACTTCAGGACGAGACCATGAAAACGAACACCAGTTATCCAAGCCACGTTGAAAACACCAGTCAAACCGACGATCAACGTATCAAGGACATCACCGTGCTGCCTCCTCCCGAACATTTGATTCGCTTCTTCCCCATTCAGGGCACGCCCGTGGAGAAGCTGATTACCAAGACCCGCAAAACCATTCACAACATCATGCACGGCACAGATGACCGCCTGCTGGTAGTGATTGGCCCATGCTCTATCCATGATCCTGCTGCCGCGATTGACTACGCACGCCGCTTGCAACCGTTGCGCGAAAAGTACGCCGACACCTTGGAAATCGTGATGCGTGTGTACTTCGAAAAACCGCGCACGACCGTGGGTTGGAAAGGCTTGATCAACGACCCGTACTTGGACGAGAGCTACCGCATCGACGAGGGACTGCGCATTGCACGCCAGTTGTTGATTGAGATCAACCGCCTTGGTTTGCCTGCGGGCAGCGAGTTCTTGGACGCCATCAGCCCGCAATACATTGGCGACTTGATTTCGTGGGGCGCGATTGGTGCGCGCACGACCGAGAGCCAAGTGCACCGCGAATTGGCCTCCGGTATTTCTGCGCCCATCGGCTTCAAAAACGGCACCGATGGCAACATCAAAATCGCCACCGATGCGATTCAAGCAGCTGCTGGCGCGCACCACTTCTTGTCTGTGCACAAAAACGGTCAAGTGGCGATTGTGCAAACCAAGGGCAACAAAGACTGCCACGTCATTTTGCGCGGCGGCAAAACGCCCAACTACGACGCAGCCAGCGTGACCGCCGCTTGCGAAGAATTGGCCAAAGCCAAGTTGCCAGCGACCTTGATGGTGGATTGCAGCCACGCCAACAGCAGCAAGCAGCATGAGCGTCAGTTGGTGGTGGCCAAAGACATTGCCGACCAAATCAGCGGTGGTTCAAACCAAGTGTTTGGCGTGATGATTGAGAGCCACATTTTGGGTGGCGCTCAGAAGTTCACACCTGGCAAAGACGATGTGTCTCAGCTGGAATACGGCAAGAGCATCACCGATGCGTGCTTGGATTGGAATGACTCGGTCGCTTCGTTGGACGTGTTGTCTGAGGCTGTTGCAGCGCGTCGCAAGCGTTCGTGATTTTTGGTTGATTCGGAGTTGGGTCGGTTTGGCCTAGCTTCGTTTCGATAACGGATACGCCGAGAGCGCGGTATCTGACTTGGCTTAACGTCCCTTCGGGCCGTGATGGCGCCAAATCAGACACCGCGCTCTCGGCGTTTTGTGGTTCGGAAGATTTCGCACGAGCAGGTGGGCTTTGGCATCGCCGAACCGCGAAGCAGGAGCACAAGCGCCTAAAACATTTCGATTGCGCACGCTCAGCGCGCAGAGTGGTCAGCGCCTGATACGGCGCCATCACGGCCCGCAGGGCCGTTAAGCCGTGTCAGGTGCTGGCCGCTCTGTGGGCATGCGAGATGAGCATGACGAACGCGACAAGCAACAGCACGCCAACGAGAAGAAACTGAGCGAAAGAAGTTACGCAGCCAAAGCTGACAACAACTTAGCGTGAATGCCGCCAAACCCACCATTGCTCATGCACAGCACATGGTCGCCCGCTCGCGCAGCGGCGACCACTTGGGCAATCACTTCATCCACAGAACCTGCGACCGAAGCCCGCGCGCCCATGGGCGCCAAAGCTTCCACGGCATCCCAATCTAACCCCCCCGAGTGGCAAAACGCGAGATCAGCGTCTTCCAAGCTCCAAGGCAGTTGTGATTTCATCGTGCCCAGTTTCATCGTGTTGCTGCGGGGCTCAAACACCGCCAAGATGCGGGCATTCGGGCCCACTTTGCGGCGCAGACCATCGACGGTGGTGCGAATGGCGGTGGGGTGGTGGGCAAAGTCGTCGTACACCGTGATGTCAACACCGGCACGCGCCACAGTGCCACGCACTTCCATGCGGCGACGCACGTTTTGAAACTCTGTCAGCGAAGCAGCGGCTTGCGCAGGTGACACGCCCAAGTGCTCCGCAGCGGCAATGGCGGCCAAGGCGTTGAGTTGGTTGTGCACGCCGGTGATGTCCCATTGCACGCGGCCCACTTCTTGTCCGTGGTGCAGTACAGCAAAGTTGTCGGGTTCGCCCTGCACCGACCAACCATCTTGGCCCATCGCGTTGGCGCTCACGCCAAATTTGGCCACACCGCTCCAGCAGCCTTGGTCCAGCACGCGTTGCAAGCTGTCTTCGTCGGCATTGACCACTACGCGACCACTGCCGGGCACGGTGCGCACCAAGTGGTGGAACTGGCGTTCGATGGCGGCAAGGTTGTCGAAGATGTCGGCGTGGTCAAACTCCAAATTGTTCAGAATCGCCGTGCGCGGGTGGTAATGCACAAACTTGCTGCGCTTGTCGAAGAAGGCGGTGTCGTATTCGTCGGCTTCAATCACGAAGGGCGTGCGTTTGTGGGCTGCCACGTCGGCTTCTGAGCTCAAACGTCCCAAACGTGCAGACACGCCAAAGTTCATGGGCACGCCGCCGACCAAAAAGCCTGGTTCCAAGCCTGCCGCCTGAAGAATCCAAGTCAGCATAGAGGTGGTTGTGGTTTTGCCGTGGGTACCTGCGACTGCCAAAACGTGGCGAGGCTGGCTGGGGTGGTGCAGCACATGTTCGGCCAGCCATTGCGGGCCGCTGGTGTAGGTGGCGCCGCTTTCCAAAATGGCTTCCATCAGCGGGAATTTGGGGGAACCGTCGGCCAAGCTGGCGCGTGACACGACGTTGCCAATCACGTACACATCGGGTTTCAAAGCCATTTGGTCGGCATCAAAACCTTCAATCAGCTCAATGCCCAAGGCGCGGAGTTGGTCGCTCATGGGCGGGTAGACGCCCGCATCGCAACCTGTCACCTTGTGGCCCGCTTCACGTGCCAACGCAGCCAGTCCACCCATGAACGTGCCGCAAATTCCCAAAATATGTATGTGCATTGGCCCATTTTAGGAGGGTGTATCGGTGAACCTCGTGCAGACGAGTCTCTTGGGGCTGACAATCGCTACTTATATGAATACGGTTCAAGAAGAAATTGCAGCCACGGCCGCCCGCATGGTGGTGGAAGAGGGGCTCGAATACGGCCCTGCCAAGCGCCGAGCGGTCAAGCAACTGGGCCTGAACGCGCGTGCGCAGCTACCCAACAACGACCAAGTGGAGGATGCGGTTCGCGAATACCTCGATGTGTTTTGCGCCGACACCCAGCCCGCCGAGTTGGCCGCCTTGCGTGAGCTCGCCATCGTGTGGATGGAACGCATGGCTGCTTTTCGGCCACATTTAGGGGGCGCCGTGTGGCGCGGCACGGCCACGGCGTTGTCAGATATTTATCTGCAGTTGTTTTGTGATGACTCCAAGTCAGCCGAAATTAGCCTCATTGACCACCATGTGCGCTACGAAGTCAGCACGGTTCAAGGCTTTCAAGGCGAGGCTGTGGATGCCTTGAGCATCTTGTGCAGCTGCCCGGGTTTGTCGCAAAAGGTACTCGTTCATTTGATGATTTACGACTTGGATGATTTACGCGGCGCTCTGAAGCCAGATGCCAAAGGACGTTCACAACGGGGTGATTTACCTGCGTTACGCAGCTTGATGAAGGATGTTGAATGACATTTAAACCAACTAGACGCACGGCGATGTATGCGGGTGTTGCTGCTTTGGCGGGGCTGGCAGGCGCTGGCATCGCTTGGAAGCGTCATGCATCGCGCACTTTGGCCGCGGATGCGATGCAGGCGCTTTGGTCATCTGAATTCACACAACCCTCAGGTGAGCCTTTGGTGATGTCGAGTTTGCAAGGACGTCCTTTGGTGCTCAACTTCTGGGCCACTTGGTGTCCACCCTGTGTTGAGGAAATGCCGTTAATTGATGCGTTCTTTCGTCAAAATAAACAATATGGATGGCAGGTTGTCGGTTTGGCCATTGACCAACCCAGCCGGGTGAGGCAATTTCTCAGTCAATTTCCTGTGGATTACAGCATCGGCTTAGCCGGGCTAAATGGCACAGAATTGGGAAAAATTCTCGGAAATGAACAAAGTAGTCTGCCTTTTACGGTTGTTTTGGATGCACAAGGCTTACTTGTGCAACGCAAGCTGGGTAAGTTGACGCCGGAAGATATCAAGAACTGGGCGATCTAATTCCCTTGCGTGTGTTGTCGGCTTGCAAATTGGTGTAAATTAGCGTGTTATTTACAACAAATAAGGTGTAGTTATGGATTTGCGAAAACTCAAGACGTTGATTGACCTGGTCTCCGATTCCAATGTGTCTGAACTTGAAATCACTGAAGCAGAAGGCACGGTCCGTATCGTCAAGAGTGCGCCAGCCCCCGTGGCGATGGTGACGCAAATGGCTGCGCCTGTGGCCGTTGCAGCGCCTGTGGCGGCCGCACCCGCTGCAGCGCCTGCGCCTGTGGTGGAACCCGCGCCCGCTGGTCACACGGTCAAGTCACCCATGGTGGGCACGTTCTACCGTTCTTCTAGCCCTGGCGCGAAGTCATTTGCCGAAGTGGGCCAGCAAGTCAAAGAAGGCGACACCATTTGCATTATTGAAGCGATGAAGATCTTGAACGAGATCGAGGCTGACAAGTCCGGCACCATCACCAAAATCTTGGCTGAAAACGGCCAGGCTGTGGAATACGGCGCACCCCTGTTCATCATTGAATAACAGGCGGGCTTCCCATGTTTAAAAAAATCCTGATCGCCAACCGTGGCGAAATCGCGCTGCGCATTCAACGCGCTTGTCGCGAGTTGGGTGTCAAAGCGGTGATGGTGTATTCCGAAGCCGACCGCGACGCCAAGTACGTCAAGTTGGCCGATGAAGCCGTGTGTATTGGCCCAGCGGCTTCGCCCCTGAGCTACCTCAATATGCCCGCCATCATTGCGGCTGCTGAAGTGACAGACGCCGAAGCCATTCACCCTGGCTACGGCTTCTTGAGCGAAAACGCTGACTTTGCAGAACGCGTTGAAAAAAGCGGCTTCCAGTTCATTGGCCCCACCGCTGAATCTATCCGCATCATGGGCGACAAAGTGTCGGCCAAGCAAGCCATGATCAAAGCGGGCGTGCCTTGCGTGCCCGGCTCTGAAGGCGAGTTGCCTGACGACCCCGCCGCCATCAAGCGCATTGCCAAGAGCGTGGGCTACCCCGTCATCATTAAAGCCGCTGGCGGTGGTGGTGGTCGCGGCATGCGCGTGGTGCACACCGAAGCTGCTTTGATCAACGCCGTGGCGATGACCAAAGCCGAAGCGGGCACTGCCTTTGGCAACCCCGCGGTGTACATGGAGAAATACCTCCAAAACCCACGACACATCGAAATCCAAATCTTGGCTGACAAGCACAAGAACGCGGTGTACTTGGGTGAGCGCGATTGCTCGATGCAACGTCGTCACCAAAAAGTGATCGAGGAAGCACCGGCTCCCGGCATCCCACGCAAGTTGATCGAGAAGATCGGCGAGCGTTGCGCAGCGGCTTGTAAAAAGATCAACTACCGCGGTGCGGGCACGTTTGAGTTCTTGTACGAAAACGGCGAGTTCTATTTCATTGAAATGAACACCCGCGTGCAGGTGGAACACCCTGTGACGGAATACATCACTGGCATCGACATCGTGAAAACCCAAATCATGGTGGCGGCTGGTTTGAAGTTGCCTTTCACGCAGCGCGACGTCCAAGTGCGCGGCCACTCGATCGAGTGCCGCATCAACGCGGAAGACCCGTTCAAGTTCATCCCGTCGCCTGGTCGCATCACCATGTGGCACGCGCCCGGTGGTCCTGGTGTGCGCGTGGACTCACACATTTACACCAACTACTACGTGCCACCAAACTACGACTCGATGATCGGCAAGATCATTGTTCACGGCGATACCCGTGACGAAGCGTTGGCACGCATGCGCACAGCGTTGAACGAAACCTTGGTTGAAGGCATCAACACCAACATCCCGCTGCACCGCGAGTTGATGGTGGACGCCAAGTTCATGGCTGGTGGCACCAACATTCACTACTTGGAAGAGTGGCTCGCTGCTCACAAGCGCTGATGTTTGAACTGCGACTGATGTGCCCCGAAGACAGCGTCGAAGCTGTCTGCGAGGCACTGGATGCACTCGACGCTTTGAGTGTGTCCGTTGAAGACGCCGATGCCCAAACCGATGCCGAGCAAGCCTTGTTTGGCGAACCCGGCATGCCGCCCCCCAAAGAAGGCTGGAAGCGCTCGCGCATCGTGGCCTTGTTTGCCGAGGAGTCTGTGGCCAAAGACGCATCGCGCTTGTTGGCCTTGCAGGACTTCTTTGCTGGCAGCGAAGTGCTGGGCATTCAGCCCGTGGCCGACCAAGATTGGGTGCGTTTGACGCAGTCGCAATTCGCACCTGTGGACATCACGCCCGAGTTTTGGATTGTTCCGACATGGCACGAGCCGCCTGAGCAAGCGAAAAAAGTCATTCGCTTAGACCCCGGTTTGGCGTTTGGCACAGGTACACACCCCACCACACGCATGTGCTTGCGTTGGATCGCCACGCATGACGTGGCCAACCAACGTGTGCTCGACTACGGTTGCGGCTCTGGCATTTTGGCCATTGGTGCGGCTTTGCATGGCGCGAACACCATTGATGCGGTTGACATTGACGATGCGGCTGTCACAGCCACCGTGCTCAATGCCGACGCGAACAACGTGCGCTTGAACGCGGGCTTGCCCGACAAAGCCACAGGTCACTACCAAACCGTGCTGGCCAACATCTTGGCCACCCCGCTCAAAGTGTTGGCACCGCTGCTGCGCAGCCATGTCGCTGCGGGCGGCAATTTGGTGTTGGCGGGGATCCTTGAGCGACAAGCCCAAGAACTCAAAGACGCTTATGCGCCTTACTGCACCCTTGAAGTGAGTGACGCAGAAGACGGCTGGATTTTGATGACCGCCCACTGCTGATGCAAATCACCCACTGCCCCCAATGCGAGACCGCCTTCAAGGTGTCGCCCCAACAGCTTGAGCTGGCCAAAGGGTGGGTGCGGTGTGGTCGTTGTTCGCATGTGTTTGAGGCTGCCCTGCATTTTGAGACGCAGCCAAATATCCCAGCCGCGCCTTTGCCCAGTGCCGATGCGCCCGCGTTGTTCCGGGCCGCGATGGCACCTGCGGTTGCTGCGAACGAGGTGAAGCCTTCAGTTCAATCGGCACAAGCTGACGGTGCAGATGCTGCACTGCCCTTGAAATGGGTTGTCAGTGCGGGTGTGTTGGTGCTCGCGTTGCTGATGCAGCTGTTGGTGGCACAACGCAATTGGCTGGCTGCCGAAGAACCCGCTTTGCGCCCCCTGTTGTCAGCCATGTGCGCTTGCGAAGTCACTTGGCCCCGTGAGCCCGATGCCGTGCTGATTGAAAGCAGCAGCTTCACCGAAAACCCAGACGGTGGCTATATCGTGCAGTTGCGTTTGAAGAACACGCAACACCATGCTGTGGCCATGCCTGCTTTGGAGTTAAGCCTGACCGACTTGCAAGACCAAGTCTTGGTGCGTCGCGTGTTCACGGCTGACGAGCTGTCTGCCAAAGACCATGTGCAAGCCTTGCGCGATGTGCGTTCAACCCTGAACTTTGACTTGGACGACAAGGTCAGCAAGCGCATCACAGGTTTCCGCGCTTTCGTTTTTTATCCTTAACGTTTTTCTTCTTCAATTTTCGAAAGTAGTTTTATGGCATCGCTGATTTGCGGCTCGCTCGCGTTCGACTCCATCATGAGCTTTGAAGGCCGATTTGCGGAGCAAATCTTGCCTGACCAACTGCACATCTTGAATGTGTCGTTCTTGGTACCGGCCTTGCGCCGTGACTTTGGTGGTTGCGCAGGCAACATTGCCTACAGTTTGAAAGTCTTGGGTGGCACACCGTTGCCCATGGCCACCTTGGGCACAGATGCTGCCGATTACTTGCAGCGCTTGGAAACCTTGGGCATTTCCACCGAGTTCGTGCGTCAAGTGTCAGACACGTACACCGCACAAGCGATGATCATGACCGACCGTGACAACAACCAAATCACGGCATTCCACCCTGGCGCCATGATGCAAGCGCACATCACGCAGATTGAAAAGCGTTCCGACATCAAGCTGGCCATCATTTCACCCGATGGCCGTGATGCCATGGTGCAGCACGCTGAGCAGCTCAAAGCCGCAGACATTCCTTTTGTGTTCGATCCAGGCCAAGGCCTGCCCATGTTTGATGGCGCTGATTTGTCGCGTTTCATCGACCAAGCCACTTGGGTCACGGTGAACGACTACGAAGGCAAGATGCTGAGTGACCGCACAGGCTTGAGCCATGCAGACATTTCACGCCGTGTACAAGGCCTGATCGTCACACTAGGCGCCGAAGGCTGTGAAGTGTGGGTGGATGGCGAAAAAACCCTTGTGCCGCCTGTCAAAGCAGCTGCGGTGGTGGATCCCACAGGTTGCGGCGATGCATGGCGCGGCGCGCTGTTGTTTGGCTTGGAGCAAGGTTGGTCGCTGGCCAAGTGCGCTGCCTTGGGTAACCAAGTGGGCGCACTCAAAATTGCGCAACGCGGTCCCCAAAACTACTCTGTCGAGGGTTTGGCCATTGCGTAAAAGGTGGGGTGCTGTTCGCGCCTTAACTGACCAAGGCTGACCATTCGGCTTTGACACAAGCAGCTGCGTTGATCCGCAGCTGTTTTCGTTTGGAGGTCTGCCCACGGACCAGTTCGACATCGCGCTTGGCAATGCCCAACGCGTCTGCGAGCCAAGCGATGAGCGCCAAATTGGCTTTGCCATCTACGGGCGGCGCATGCAAACGCACGCGCAATGCGCCATCGTGAGAACCGTCAGCTTGTGTGCGCGAGGCGTTGGGAATGACGTGGATGTCCACGATCACCGCACCTGTTTTTTCCAAGCGAAGGTAAGAGGTGGCAGGTAGGGTCATGGGCTAGGGATGAAGAAAAAGCCCGAAACCTTGCGGTATCGGGCTTGAGCTAACGGTCAACCGTTGCCTTGATCAATACAGATTAAGGCTTGCTAGCTGTTGGGAAAGGCCAAGCAGCTTGCGGGTTCAGCGTTGTCTGTGCGTGGGCAGCGGGTGCTTTCGCAGCTTTCTTTGCAGCAGGCTTTTTAGCGGCTTTTTTAGCAGCTGGTTTTTTAGCAGCAGGCTTTTTAGCAGCTGTTTTCTTAGCTACTTTTTTAGCAGCTGTTTTTTTGGCTGCTGGCTTTTTGGCCGCAACTTTTTTGGCAGCAGGCTTCTTAGCCGCTACTTTTTTAGCTGCTGGCTTTTTGGCCGCAACTTTCTTAGCAGCAGGCTTCTTGACCGCTACTTTTTTAGCTGCTGGCTTTTTAGCTGCAACTTTTTTGGCAGCAGGCTTCTTAGCCGCTACTTTTTTAGCTGCTGGCTTTTTAGCCGCGACTTTCTTAGCTGCTGGCTTTTTGGCCGCGACAGCTTTCTTTGCAGGGGCTTTTTTAACAGCCATTTTTTTTGCAGTTGCCATTTTCTGTTCTCCTAGATCGAATTTAGATCATTGGGTGAAAAACACTTCGCACGGATTTTTGTGTGCAAAGCGATTCATGGCGCTGGACCCGGGTCCAACCCCATGAACAGGGTGCGTCCACCACCACACCTCGTGAGCGGGTGTTTGTAGTTGTGGTGAACAAATTGGGTGACATGTGTGTGTTTAAGCCATCAATCCCAGGAAAGAGCACCACCAGATTGGTACTCGATCACACGGGTTTCAAAGAAGTTACGTTCTTTCTTGAGGTCGATCATCTCGCTCATCCAAGGGAACGGGTTTTCTTCGTTGGGGAACAGGGCTTCCAAACCGATTTGCGTGGCGCGGCGGTTGGCGATGTAGCGCAAGTAACCTTTGAACATGGATGCGTTCAAGCCCAACACGCCACGTGGCATGGTGTCTTCGGCATAGCGGTACTCGAGTTCAACGGCTTGCATGAACAAGGCTTTGATTTCTTCTTTGAACTCGGCCGTCCACAGTTGTGGGTTCTCGAGTTTGATTTGGTTGATCAAATCAATGCCAAAGTTGCAATGCATGGACTCGTCACGCAAGATGTATTGGTACTGCTCCGCAGCGCCGGTCATCTTGTTTTGACGGCCCAAGGCCAAAATTTGGGTGAAGCCCACGTAGAAGAACAAGCCTTCCATCAAGCAAGCGAACACGATCAACGACTTCAAGAGTGTTTGGTCGGTTTGCAGTGTGCCGGTGTGGAAGTTGGGGTCCATGATCGCGTCGATGAACGGGATCAAGAACTCGTCTTTGTCGCGGATGGATTTGACTTCGTGGTACGCGTTGAAGATCTCGCCTTCGTCCAAGCCCAAAGACTCGACGATGTATTGGTAAGCGTGTGTGTGAATCGCTTCTTCAAACGCCTGGCGCAACAAGAACTGGCGGCACTCAGGTGCGGTGATGTGGCGGTAAGTGCCCAACACGATGTTGTTGGCGGCCAACGAGTCTGCCGTCACAAAGAAGCCGAGGTTGCGCATGATCAAACGACGTTCGTCATCGGTCAGACCGTTGGGATCTTTCCACAAGGCGATGTCACGTGTCATGTTCACTTCTTGCGGCATCCAGTGGTTGGCGCAAGTGGCGAGGTATTTTTCCCAAGCCCATTTGTATTTGAACGGCACCAACTGGTTGACGTCGGTTTGGCCGTTGATGATGCGCTTGTCCGCTGCAGTGACACGGCGTGTGCTGCTGGCTGCAGCTGAAGCCGCAGGTGCAACAGGTGCAGTTGCACCATCGTTCAAAGTGCGTGCGGCCGCAACAGGCTGCATGGCAGGTGTCGCAGAAAGAGGCGGGAGTTCCATCGAGCGGTTGGGTAAACCGCTTGCAAGAGGTGATGGCGATGAGGGCTTGACTTCTTCGTCCCAGGTCAGCATAAAAAATTATCCAATGTGCGAATTATGAATGCAACGAAGACAAACGCAAAGCATTCGTGAACTTCGTTGCAAATTTTTGTTGTATCACTGACACGATTCGCAGGTGGGATCATCCACGCCGCAGAATTTAATGTCGGTGGCGGGGATGACATTCATCTGCGCTTGCGCTGCAGCGGCTGCTGCTTCGAGTGCGCTCATGCCACCTGCTGCTGGGCCCGAAGACACAGCGTTGTGTGAACCGGCTTGCACGGTTGATTTCTCAACTTGTTGTGCGCTGGATGTGCGGAGGTAGTACGTGGTCTTCAAGCCGCGCAACCAAGCGAGCTTGTAGGTTTCGTCAAGCTTCTTGCCAGACGCACCTGCCATGTAAATGTTGAGCGACTGCGCTTGGTCAATCCACTTTTGGCGACGCGATGCCGCTTCGACCAACCAGGTGGCTTCCACTTCAAATGCGGTGGCGTACAAGGCTTTGATTTCTTGTGGCACACGGTCGATGGCGCGCAGTGAGCCGTCAAAGTGTTTCAGGTCCATGACCATCACGTCGTCCCACAAGCCGAGGCGCTTCAAGTCATGCACCAAGTAATGGTTGATGACTGTGAATTCACCGGACAAGTTGGACTTGACCGACAAGTTGCCAAAACAAGGCTCGATCGAAGCATCCACGCCAATGATGTTGGAGATGGTCGCGGTTGGCGCGATGGCTACGCAGTTAGAGTTGCGCATGCCGTCTTTGGCGATCTTGGCGCGCAGAGCGTCCCAATCCATGGTCTTGCTGCGGTCCACTTCGAGGTAGCCGCCGCGTGCTTGGGCCAGCATGTCGAGTGAGTCGATGGGCAAGATGCCTTTGTCCCACAACGAGCCTTTGTAGCTGGCGTATTGGCCGCGTTCTTTGGCCAACTCTGACGACGCCCAGTAAGCGTAGTAGCAAACGGCTTCCATGGAGCGGTCAGCGAACTCAACCGCAGCTTCTGAAGCGTAAGGCACGCGCATTTCGTACAAGCTGTCTTGGAAGGCCATGATGCCCATGCCCACAGGGCGGTGACGCAGGTTGGAGTCACGCGCTTTTTTAACAGCGTAGTAGTTGATGTCGATCACGTTGTCGAGCATGCGCATGGCCACTTTGATGGTGCGCTTGAGCTTGTCGTGGTCGAGTTCTTTGCCGTTAGGGCCGTCTTTCAAATGCTGAGACAGGTTGACGGAGCCCAAGTTACACACCGCAGTTTCGGTGTCGCTGGTGTTCAAGGTGATCTCGGTGCACAGGTTGGACGAGTGCACCACGCCCACGTGTTGCTGGGGTGAACGCACGTTGCATGGGTCTTTGAAGGTGATCCATGGGTGGCCAGTTTCAAACAACATGGTGAGCATCTTGCGCCACATGTCGGTCGCCTGCACGGTTTTGCAAGGCTTGATTTCGCCGCGCTTGGCTTTGGCTTCGTAGGCCACATAGGCTGTTTCGAAGGCTGCGCCGAACAAGTCGTGCAAATCAGGCACGTCGGAAGGGGAGAACAAGGTCCACTCGCCTTTTTCCATGACGCGACGCATGAACAAGTCTGGAATCCAGTTGGCGGTGTTCATGTCGTGGGTACGACGGCGGTCGTCACCGGTGTTCTTGCGCAACTCGAGGAATTCTTCGATGTCCAAGTGCCAAGTTTCAAGGTAGGTACACACAGCGCCTTTGCGCTTGCCGCCTTGGTTCACCGCCACGGCGGTGTCGTTGACCACTTTCAGGAATGGCACCACGCCTTGTGATTCGCCGTTGGTGCCCTTGATGTGGCTGCCCAAAGCGCGCACGCGGGTCCAGTCGTTGCCCAAGCCGCCGGCAAATTTAGACAACAAGGCGTTTTCTTTGATCAACTCGTAAATGCCGTCCAAGTGGTCAGGCACGGTGGACAAGTAGCAGCTCGAGAGCTGTGAACGCAAAGTGCCGCTGTTGAACAGGGTGGGCGTGCTCGACATGAAGTCGAACGACGACAGCACTTCGTAGAACTCAATGGCGCGGGCTTCGCGGTCCACTTCGTTGAGCGACAGGCCCATGGCCACGCGCATGAAGAACGCTTGTGGCAATTCGATGCGTGTCTTGCGCACGTGCAAGAAGTAGCGGTCATACAGCGTTTGCAGGCCGAGGTAATCAAACTTCAAGTCACGGTCTGCTTTGAGGGCGGCGCCCAAGCGTGGCAGGTCGAACTGCAACATGGCTTGGTCGAGCAAGTCGTTGTCCACGCCTTTTTGGATGAACTGAGGGAAGTACTCAGCGTAGTGCTGGCCCATGTCGGCGTGCAGCACTTCTTTGCCCAACACTTCTTTGGCGATGGTGTGCATCAACAAGCGAGCGGTGGCGTAGGTGTAGTCAGGATCTTTTTCGATCAATGTGCGCGTGGCCAAGATGGCCGCCTTGTAGACCTCGTCCATAGGGACGCCGTCGTACAGGTTGCGCATGGTTTCCGCCATGATGGGATCGGGTTTGACGTCAGCGCCCAAGCCAGCGCATGAGTCGTTGATCAGGCGCTGCAGGTTGTGCATGTCCAAAGCCACGCGTTGGCCGTTGTCGATCACGTGCAATGCAGGGGCTGCAGGCGTTTGTTCTTCTTTGATGTGCGCACGTTCTTGGTTGCGACGCTCGCGGTACAACACATAAGCACGGGCAATTTCATGGTGACCGCCGCGCATCAAGCCCAATTCAACTTGGTCTTGCACGTCTTCGATGTGGAAGGTGCCGCCGCCTGGACGTGAGCGCATCAACGCGCGGACCACTGCTTGTGTCAACGCCTCGACCATTTCGCGAACGCTGGCCGATGCCGCACCTTGCGTGCCGTGGACAGCCAAAAAGGCCTTCATCATGGCGACGGCAATCTTGGCGGGTTCGAAGGGCACCACAGCGCCGTTACGGCGAATGATTTGGTAATGCGCCAACATGGTTGGGTTCTCGGTGGCTGCGCGGTCGTGCGCGACAGACGGGTTGCCCATGGGGCTTGCGTGCACAGAGGTCTCAGCTGTTTGCATGTCTTTTTTCTTCCTGGTGAGCGGTTCGATAGTGCGTACAAAAAGCGGTGCCGCGACCGCTTTTGTGAAATTCAGGTTGACACTATATCTGGTGTTCGATGGGTTGCCAATACGCTACAGGTAGTGTTTTGATGGGAAATGCTTACATTTGAAATTGTCATAAATGACGTGTCCCGCATGCACGCTTTTGGACCCCTGTTGCAGATCAATATCGACGGGAATTCGTTATCAAAATCTAGCGCTGACGCTGCTTTTCAAGTCGTTTGCCGCGCTAATGCGCATGGCGTCTAGACGTGTCATTCAGATGCACAAGTGCTGTGCAAAACAACTTTTTTTTGCAAGATGACGAAAAATTAATCTTTCGCGGGAAAACTCTTCGCAGACCAGCCCAAAGACTGTTGCAAAAGTTGCCAATCAAACCCTGTGCCGGGGTCTTGCTTGCGATCAGGTGCCACGTGTTCATGGCCTGCGATGTGATGCAGTTGGTAATGTTGCGCAATGGCTGCGCACAAGCTGCTGAGGGTCTCGTACTGAGGGGCTTCAAAGGTATGGCCTTCTAAGCCTTCGAGTTCGATGCCAATGGAGAAGTCGTTGCAGTTGTCGCGGCCTTGGTAGCTAGAGCGGCCCGCGTGCCACGCGCGGTCGTCGCAGCTGACGAACTGAAGGAGAGCGCCATCGCGGCGAATCACAAAGTGCGCCGACACCTCAGCGCCACGAATGTGTTGGAAGTAGGGGTGCGCGTCCCAATCGAGCGTGTTGGTGAACAGCGCTTCAATCTCAGTGCCGCCATATTGGCCTGGCGGCAGGCTGATGGAGTGCACCACCACCAGATCAATCGAGGCATTCGCTGGACGTGGGCCAAAGTTGGGCGAGGGTGTGTGCTTGGCGAAGCGGTACCAGCCATCGCGCCACAGGGTGGTCATGGGCTCAGCCTTCATGGCTGTCGCGGTGCGCAACGCTGCAATACAAGCCACGTGAGCCACGAATGGCATCGTCTTCTGGCACGTGTGTGCCGCAGTGGGCGCAAGGCACCATCACTTGTGGGCCTGATCTTTTCGTCGGGGGTTGATCGGGTTTGCGTTGTTGGCGAATCCACCAGATGCCAGCCAAGACGATGAGCAGCAGCACTAAGTACTTCATGCCACGCGCCCCAAGACCACTTCCAGCACAAAGCGTGAGCCCGCATAGCCCAGCAGTAGCAAGCCAGTGCCGATGTAGAGCACACGCACTGCTTTGCGGCCACGCCAGCCAAAGCGACTGCGACCCACCAACAACACTGCAAAGGTGAGCCACGACAGCAGCGAGAACACCGTTTTGTGGTCCCAACGCCAAGCGGCTTGTGCGCCATACAGGCTATCGCCAAACAGCCAGCCTGCGGCCAAGGTGGCGGTCAGCAACACAAAACCCGCCGTCACAAAACGGAAGGTCAAACGTTCCAATGTGAGCAAAGGCAAGCCCACGTGGGTGTCTGCGCCCATGCGCATATGCTTTTCCGCACGGGTCATCAGCCAGGCGTGTACCACGGCGGCAGCAAACAAGCCGTAAGAGGCCACACCCAAAGCCAGGTGTAGCGGCAGCCATGGCGATGTTTGTGTGTGCAGCGCGGTGCCAGGGAAAACTGCCGCTAACACCACCACAGCAGCGCCCACGATCGACAGCGTCCAGCGTGTGCGCAGTTGGGGAAACCAGTGCTGCTCCAACACATAAAACGTGAGCATCAGCCAAGCCGTCACCGACAGCGCAGGCGCAAAACCAAAGCGCAAGCCACCGATCTGCGGCGCAAACAAGGCAAATACCAGCCCCAGACCATGCAAAGCCCAAGGCACGCTCAAGAGGCGATGGCCCATGTTGGCGGCCACGCGTGGGCCGATGAGCGCCGTCAATGCGTAAGCGGCTGCCGTGGGCAGTGCGAGCCAAAGGTTGAGCGGGATGTCGCTGGCTAAAATCATGGCAACAGTTTAGCGTTTCGCTACACACAGAAAACCAGCCCTTCAAAGGGGTTTATATGGCCTCAGCCCTTACCGACAAACTCTCGCGCCTCGTCAAACACATCAGCGGACAGGCCCGCATCACCGAAAGCAACGTGGCCGACATGTTGCGTGAGGTGCGCATGGCTTTGCTCGAAGCCGACGTGGCGCTGCCCGTGGTGCGCGACTTCATTGCCCGCGTCAAAGAAAAAGCGCTGGGCCAAGAAGTGGTCGGTTCTTTGCAGCCGGGCCAAGCCTTGGTCGCCATCGTCAACAAAGAGTTGGCCGCCACCATGGGCGAAGGCGTGAGCGACCTGAACCTCGCCGCACAGCCGCCCGCCGTGATTTTGATGGCTGGTTTGCAAGGTGCGGGTAAAACCACCACCACCGCCAAGCTGGCGCGTTGGCTCATCAACCAACGCAAGAAAAAAGTGTTGACGGTTTCAGGCGACGTGTATCGCCCGGCTGCCATTGAGCAGCTCAAAACCGTCACCGCACAAGCGGGTGCCGAATGGTTCCCCAGCACGCCCGACCAAAAGCCAGCCGACATCGCGCGTGCTGCGTTGGACTACGCACGCAAGCACTACTTTGATGTGTTGCTGGTGGACACCGCCGGTCGCTTGGCGATTGACGAAGCCTTGATGGCCGAAATCAAACAACTGCACAGCGTCTTGAACCCCGTTGAAACTTTGTTTGTGGTCGATGCCATGCAAGGTCAAGATGCCATCAACACGGCCAAAGCTTTCAGCGATGCGTTGCCTTTGACGGGCATTGTGTTGACCAAACTCGATGGCGATTCACGCGGCGGAGCTGCTTTGTCGGTGCGCCAAATCACCGGTGCGCCCATCAAGTTTGCGGGTACCAGCGAGAAGCTGGACGGCTTGGAGCTGTTCGATGCCAATCGCCATGCCGGCCGCGTGCTGGGCATGGGCGACATCTTGGCCTTGGTCGAGCAAGTCACCGCCGGTGTGGACATGGCGGCTGCGCAAAAGCTGGCCGAGAAGGTCAAACGTGGCGATGCCTTTGACTTGAACGATTTCTTGGCGCAAATTCAGCAAATGCGTTCCATGGGTGGTTTGTCCACCATCATGGACAAATTGCCTTCGCAAATGTCGGCCAAGGCTGGTCAAGTGGACATGGACAAGGCTGAAAAAGACATTGCCCGCAAGCAAGGCATCATCCACAGCATGACGCCGCTGGAGCGCCGCAAGCCCGAGCTCATCAAAGCCACGCGCAAGCGCCGCATTGCCGCAGGCGCGGGCGTTCAAGTGCAAGACGTGAACCGCTTGCTCAAAGAGTTTGAACAAATGCAAACCATGATGAAGAAGATGAGCGGCGGCGGCATGATGAAGATGATGAAAAAGCTGGGTGGTATGAAAGGCTTGGGCGGCATGGGGGGCGGTGGCTTCCCAGGTATGCGCTGAGCTTCTAGCGCTCCAAACAAAAAGCCCTGAAGCCTCGCGGCCTCAGGGCTTTTTCAATGGCTGACGAAAGCGCGGTTTAAGCCGACTCTTTCACAAACACCTCGCCGCGCAGTGAGTGCGGATTGGCTTCGGTGATTTTCACGTCAATCAGTTGGTTCATCAGGCGCTCAGGGTTGGGGCCGCCTTTGAAGTTGACGATGCGGTTGCACTCGGTGCGGGCGCGCAGCTCTGTCGCGTCTTTCTTCGAGTAACCGTCCACCAACACGCGTTGCACGGTGCCCACGCGTTGCACGTTGATGTCGCGCATGTTGTCTTCAATGATTTTCTGTACCTCTTGCAAGCGGCGCAGTTTCACTTCGTGTGGGGTGTCATCGTGCAGGTTGGCCGCAGGCGTGCCGGGGCGGGGGCTGAAGATGAAGCTGAACGAGTTGTCAAAGTACACATCGTGCATGAGCTTGATGAGCTTTTGGTGGTCCTCTTCGGTCTCGCCGGGGAAGCCCACGATGAAGTCCGAACTCATGGCCATGTCGGGGCGAATGGCGCGCAGCTTTTTCACAGTGCTCTTGTATTCCATGGCGGTGTAACCGCGCTTCATGGCCATCAAAATGCGGTCGCTGCCGTGCTGCACGGGTAAGTGCAAATGGCTCACCAGTTGCGGCACCTTGGCGTACACATCAATCAGGCGCTGTGTGAATTCGTTGGGGTGGCTGGTGGTGTAGCGGATGCGCTCAATACCGGGAATCTCGGCCACATACTCGATGAGCAACGCAAAGTCGGCAATCTCAGCCGTGCCGCCCATGGCACCGCGGTAAGCGTTGACGTTTTGGCCCAAGAGCGTGACTTCTTTCACACCTTGCGCGGCCAAGCCTGCGACTTCGACCAGCACGTCGTCAAACGGGCGACTCACCTCTTCGCCACGTGTGTAGGGCACCACGCAGTAGCTGCAATATTTGCTGCAACCTTCCATGATGCTCACATAGGCGCTGCCGCCTTCGACACGGGCAGGGGGCAGGTGGTCGAACTTTTCGATTTCGGGGAAGCTGATGTCCACCTGTGGCCTGGCCAAGCTTTCGCGTTGGTTGAGCAACTCAGGCAACCGGTGCAGGGTTTGTGGGCCGAAGACCACGTCCACATAGGGCGCGCGGGCAATGATGGTGTCGCCTTCTTGGCTGGCCACGCAGCCGCCCACAGCAATTTTGACGCCCTTGGCTTTCAAGTGCTGAATGCGACCGAGGTCGGAGAACACCTTTTCTTGGGCTTTCTCGCGCACCGAGCAGGTGTTGAAGACGATGAGGTCGGCGAGTTCGGGATCATCGGTTTTTTCGTAGCCTTGGGCCTCGCCCAAGACGTCGACCATCTTGTCCGAGTCGTACTCGTTCATTTGGCAACCGAAGGTTTTGATAAAGACTTTGCGACTCATGGCTGAGCCTCCCCGTGGGGATAAAAGCAGCGGTTCATGGTGTTGATCCAGAGGCTGTGGAAGAAGCTAGCGATTGTAGTGTCGGCTTCTTTTGCGCACGTTTATTGCTTTTATCAGTTGCGGCAATAATTCGCCGTCTTTTGTTGGAATTAAAGCTTGCGTCATATCAAGCCGATACCCACTGACTTGCCCAAACAGGGGCGTGCACTGCGCGTTGCTGTTTGGCTTTATCAAATACACCCACTCAAGTGAATGGCCATGAAAAATTATTTACGACTGATCATTGAAATCGTCATGGGTCTGCTGCTCGCAGGCGCTTTGGCGTTCGGCTACTGGAGCTACACCGGTAAAAACCACATCATGAGCGAGCTGACCGAAGCCAGCGAAGGCGCGACCGAAGCCCAAGAAGAACTCGAAAAGCTGACCAAGGAATTGGAAGAAGCCAAAGAGAAACTCGAAGAAGCTGAGCCTGCCGCCCAGCAAATGATGGCGGTCAAAGAATCCTTCAGCAATGGCGTGGTCTTGCAAGACTACGAAGCGTTCATCAAGGCCCAAAAAGGCCCAGTGACCAGCGAACGCCAATTGGGCTTGGGCGCTTTGCGCTTGTTGACCAAGGGCGCTGAAGACCCAGAGACCGTGAGCGCTTTCCAAAAGGCGTTGGAAATGGCCGAGTGGTCGTCACGCTTGAAGTCGATTTGTGCGGCTCAAAATGCCTTGGCTGCGGCCGGTCAAAAAGTCAAAGTGTTGGCTGACTGTGCTGCCGAGAAAGAAGCCAAGGGCCACAAAAAAGGCCACGCCGTCCATTGGGACTACGCGGGCGAGATGGGCCCAGAGAACTGGGGCGATGAGTTCCCCACCTGCGGCAAAGGTATGAAGCAATCGCCTTTGAACATCACCGGTCCTTTTGAGAAATCGAAAGACGTGTTGGTGGTCAACTACAAAGAAGGTCCGCTGAAAATCTTGAACAACGGCCACACCATCCAAGTGAACGTCGAGCCAGGCAGCACCTTGAAGATCAACAAGGATGTGTACAACTTGTTGCAATTCCACTTCCACCGTCCTAGCGAAGAGCAAATTGACGGCAAGCCCATGGCCATGGTGGCGCACTTTGTGCACAAAAATGCCGATGGCAAGTTGGCTGTGTTGGGCGTGTTGCTCAACGACGGCAAAGACAACGCCGCCATCCAAACCTTGTGGGACAACGCGCCCAAAGCCGAAGGCCCAGAAGTGGTGGTTGATAAGGTCAAGTTTGACCCCAGCAGCTTGGTGCCCGCCGCTTTGATGCACTACAGCTACGAAGGTTCATTGACCACACCACCTTGTACCGAAGGCGTCAACTTCTATATCTTGAAGACACCAGTGGACATCGGCAAGAAGCAAGTGGTGGACTTCCCCTTCAAGCGCAATGCACGTCCTGTGCAGCCTTTGAATGGCCGCAAGATCAACGCGAATTAATTCTTAAGACGCGTCAAATCTTTGAAGAACGCCTGCTCTGTTTCACAGGGCAGGCGTTTTTTTTATTAGGGTAGCTTGGATGGTGGTGACGGCAAGGTATACAGCAGTGGCATGGCCACGGCCACCAACAAGAAAACCACCACCACAAAAATCAACAGCAGCTTGAAGAACTCGGGTGAATCGGGGAACTTTGGCTTGGGCGGCGGCATATCTTCCGCTTTGATGGGCGGCAGTTGAACCCCTAGGCCATCGCCAGCGGCACGTGATCGAAACACATTGACCACAGGCATACCGTTGGCCTGCGTGCCACTTAACGTGGTGGCCACTTTCAGCGCAGCTTGCACCTTCAAATCCCGCGATGCGAATTGGCTGGTGCCACCGTCTTCCAGCTCACGCATCTGCGCTTCGGTCAGCCCACACAAATGCGCTACACGCGCGTGGTCAAGCTTGCACATGGCGCGCAGGCGAAGGATGGCTTGTGGGTCAATGAGGTCTGCGGTCATGTGCGGTTGGAGGGTTTGGTTCTTATCGGTTTGACTTGTTTTCGTACGCCCGTGAGCGTATAGACCTAGCGGTTCTTTCTTATGACAATCTTGTCAGATTTCTCAATTGGCTAGCAACTTTTAATTTTAAATTTTCGATGAATTTCCAAAAAATCAAAGAAAGCGACGAAGTTGAGTTGCCTCTGCTGTTGAAAAACCGCTTCGTCAGTTTGGTGGTTTACATCAAACAAAAGATTGAAGCCGCCGAGTTTGATGCGCTGAGCTTGGCCCACATTGCCAAAGACAACCGCATGACCATCCCGCAGCTGATGGAGTTTGGTTTCACCAAAGCCAATCTGGTCTGTCATGCCGTGGTGGCGAGCAACGAAGCCATGATTCAAAGCTTGATGACACAAGACCTCGCTACTTTGGGCACAACGCTCATCGAGCAAGTGGAAGCGTATTTGCTGCAGATGTACCACCACGATTTGCGTCAACTGCCATTCAAAACGGCGATCCAGTCATACGCATGGACTTGGTCGGTGGTGGACGAAGAGCGCTTCATCAACCAAACCATGAAGCTGATGACGCCGATCTACCTCGCTTTGCACGCGCATGGTTTTGACCACATTGATGCGCGCTGCCAAACCATTTGGGCGCTCTACACCCGAGGCTTGCGTACAGCGGCCTTGGGCAAGGGGAGTGCCAGCGACTGCTTGGCGGCGATTCGCACATCTTTGAACTTAATGATTGAAAGCAAAAAATGAACGATAAAAACGACATGACCAAAGAAAACAGCATCTTCATCGGTGAAGGTGTGGTGTTCACAGGGTCTATCAAAGCGCCGAATCAGGCCATCATTTCCGGCCAATTCGATGGCGAGCTAGATGCACGCGATGTGCTGATTGGTACGTCAGGGGTCGTGACGGGCAAAACAACGGCTCAGTTTGTGGATGTCAAAGGCGCGTTGAATGACACCGTGACCAGTCGCGAGTTGCTCATCGTGCGCAGCACAGGCCGCGTGCGCGGCGCTGTGACGTATGGCGAAATTGAGATTGAGCGCGGCGGTCAGGTCAAAGGCGACATGACGCAGCGCTGAATCAAGGTTTAGATCAGCTTGAGGCGCTCTGAAGAGGGCACCACACGTGTCAGGCGCACACCGTAGCGGTCGTTCACCAACACGATTTCACCTTGGGCGACCACCGAGTTGTTCACCAACAGGTCGAGCGGTTCGCCCGCAATGCGGTCGAGTTCGACCACGCTGCCTTGGGTGAGGCGCATCAAGTCTTTGATCTTGATTTGCGCACGGCCCACTTCGATGGACAAGTTCACGACGATGTTTTGCAACACCTCTGGGTTGATGTTGCCGGGCATGGTTGGTTTGAAGTCTTCCAAGCTAGGTTCAGTATCGTCCTCGTGCACAGCCACTTCTTGGTGGGTCTCGTGCTCGGCTTCAGCGGCAGCCACTTCGGCTTCGTCGTGTTCTGGGGTTGGGTTTTCTTTTTCGTCGGTCATGATGTAGTCCTGTCTCAGAGTTTGCCGTGAACGTGTTCGTGGTCAATTTGTACGGCCACTTGCGAGCCGCGTGTGCCCACATTGACGTGGAAGGCGGGAACGCCATCGGTGCTCATCAGCGCGGTGTCGTCTTTCTTGAAGAACAGCAAATCGCCTTCTTGCAAATGGTTCAAGTGGTGCAGCGTGGTTTTGATTTCACCCATGGTGACTTGCAATTCCAGCTTGGCATCACCCACCGCCGCAGCGAGGTCTTTGCGCCATTTTTTGTCTGACTCTTCGTTGCCTTCGCCACTTTGCACGCGGCTGCTGAGCAGTTCGCGCACGGGCTTCAAGGTGGCGTAGGGGTAGACCAAGTCAATGAAGCCTTTGCCGCCACTGGCCGTAGCGTCGGCTTCAAAGCGGCTCAAGACCACCAAGTCGTTTTCGTCGGCGATTTGTGCGAACTGAGGGTTGATCTCAGAGCTCACGTGTTCGCATTCGATAGGCATCAGCGGTCCCCACGCTTCGGTCAACGAGCGGAAGAACACTTCAAGAATGATCTTGATGATGCGTGTTTCGGTGGGGGTGAACAAACGGCTGGGAGGGAGTTCGCCCACGCCTTTGCCAAAGCCGCCAAAGAAACTGTCGAGCGAGCTGAACACCACGTTGGGGTCGATGATGATCACCGAGTTGCCACGCAGCGGGTTCATGCGGACCATGTTCACCGACAAGGGCGCACGCAGACCTTTGAGGTAATCACCGAACTTTAAGATTTGCACGCGCGTGGGGTTCACACGCGGGCTGGTTCGGAGCACTTCGAGCAAACCAAGACGGAACAGACGGATGAAGCGCTCGTTGATCATGTCGATCGACGAAACGTTCACACCCAAGCTGCTGTCTTCGCTGGCGAGGTCGTGCTTGCGCACCCGCACGCTGCTGTTAAAGCCGGTGTCGGTCTCGATCGAACCGTCGCGCACGCCTTCCGACAGCGCGGCCAGTTCTTCGTCCGAGAGCAGGTTAGATTTCATGTGGGTTCAAAAGTTACTGCATCACAAAAGAGGTGAAGAACACGTCTTCAATGCCGCCGAAGTCTTCGTACTTCATGAGCATGTCGTTCATCACAACTTTGATCTTGGTGGCCAATTCAACGCGGAAGTCTGGCTTGGCCACATCGGCTTCAGTGCTTTGACGCATCACGTCGAGCACTGCAGAGCGAATGGCAAATTCATGCTTCTTCACGTTGTCGAACACGCGTGAGTCGTAGTGGGTCATCACGGCTACTTTCACAACCATGATTTTTTTCGAGCTCGTGATGTTGGTCATGAACTCTTTGTCGATTTCCAAATAGGTGTTTTCAAAGCGCGTGGCTTCGGCTTCCTTTTTGACTTTCGATGGGCCTTCAGGTGTGGCGTTGTGTGCTGTTTCTGCTTCTTTCTCTAGCTCGTCCACTTTTTCGTGTGCGGCGGCCTCGCTCTTGTGCTCGAAGAAGCCTGAGAAATAAAGCGTGCCAAACACGACAGCAATCATCACGAGGATGGCTGACAACACGATCACCAAGATCAAAAGAATTGGTTTCTTTTTCTTGGGTTCGCCTTCGACTACTTCTTCAGTCGGTTCTGCTGCTGCTTCTGCCATATCGTTCTCCTAATGTTCAGATTGTCATGCGTAATTTATGCATAAAGGTCAAGCAAGGACGCATTGGCCTTGCTGCGGGCAGAGGTTGCGCTAGAAGCGTCACCCGAGCCGTTGACTTGCGAAGATGAATTGTCTCTAACTTGAGAATGCTTAGCAGCATTGCCAGAGTTGTTTTGTTGGGCGTTGCCGCCGCCTTGGCCCACGTTGACTTGACCGGCGTTAATGCCAAAGTTTCCAAGTGCTTCACGCAAACGCTGGCTGCTGTTTTGCAACAAGTCGCGCGTCAGTGGGTTGTCGGCACGGAAGACGGCATCGAGTTTGCCGTCTTTCATTTCGAGTTGAATTTCTACGCCGCCCAAATTAGAGGGGCGCAATGCAAATTTCATCTTCCACTCGCCATCGCTGAGTTGCTTGTGCATCCGTGCGGCAAGTTCGGTGGCCATTTTGTCGCTGAGCTGGTCGTAAACCTCGCTCATGTTGGCTGTTGTGGCCTGTGCGGCGTTTGCAGGCGCTGTGTTGGCGGCGTTTTTGGTGTTGCTGAGCGCTTGTGAAAAGCTGCTGAAGTTGTTGCCTTCGCCTTGCGAGGGTTGTTGGTCCGCGTTGCTCTCGCTGCCCGCGTCTTCTGAGAAACGAGACAAGAGGGCGCTGACATCTTTTTCATCCACGCCTGTGCCCAGGAGCGACAACATGTCGATCGTGCTGGTCACGGCGGTGTTGACGGGCAACACAGCGGCAGGCAAAACGGTGATTTGTAATTGCTGAATTGATGCCATGTCGGTGGGCGTCAAGCCAGGCAATGCGGGCGCCGCCAATGTGGTGGCTGCTGCGGCCAAGCCTGCACCCGATGCGGCAACGGGGGCTTGAGCGGCAACGTCGGTCATGGCGGCCAGCTGTGCGGCTACTGCCGTGTCAGTGGTCGGTGCGCCGTTGAGCACGGTGTTCATGGCCGCTTGCAAATCGGTGGGCACGCCTGTGCTCAGCCCTGCCGCTGGGGTGGTTTGTGCGCTGGTCAGGACCGTGGCAGGTGTGGCAGGCTGTTGGCTTAATAAGTTTTGAATCTCTGACTCATCCAAGCCCATGGACTTGGCAAAGGCGGCCAAGCTCTCAGGGCTGGGTGCCTTTTTAGGGTCTGTGATGATGCGCATCTGCGGGCTCAGCTCAATGGTTTGCAATGAGACTGGGGCAGCAAGTGCTGCGGCCACTTGCGCTTGTGGCGCAGGTGTGGCGGCAACGGGCGTGACGACGGCCGGTACGACAGCCGCAGGTGCGACGGGTGCGCCCTGCATCAGGCTCTCTAACAAAGCGTCTGTGTCGGTCGGCTTGGTTTTGGTTGTTTTGTTGCGCGTGCGTGCGTGGCCTGTTGACGGATCTGTGTCGTCATCTGCTTGCGACGCTGCGTTGTCAGCGCGCGTTTCACGCGTGGCCCGTTCTGGACGTTCGGTGTTGTGCCTGTCTTCTACAGGACGTGCATCTTGCGTGCTTGTCGTGTCTTGTGCCGGTGGTTCGGATACATCAGCGGCAAAAGTTTGCCGCTCTTGCGGAACCAGACGCGCCATCTGGCGTGCCATGACTTGTGCAAAGTCGAACCCCAAATGAGCACCCACAGACGGGCCCACCCCAGCGCGCGTGCCTTGTGGCACCGCGTTGTTGGTGTTGCTTGGCACCAGCGGGGCCGGTGGCATTTGGAGATAACTGGACAGGTTCATGGTGGTCTTTAAACGAGTTTGCCAAGGAGTTAAGCAAGAACCGTGACAGGTTAGTTCTTGCCGCTTTCGGCTGAGAGGCGCATCAGTGTCAGTTTGACTTGGCACATCGATTGCTTAATGAACATGCCTCGAAAGTTTTTTCAAGGCAAAAAGAAACCTAAACGTTCCACTTTCAACTGGATTTCCTCAATGAGCACTCTCACTCTGTCAACGATTCGACACAACTTGTCGAAATTTGACCTCTCCGGACTAAGTATTCCGGTGGTGGTGCTCGTCATCATGGCGATGTTGGTGTTGCCATTGCCTCCGTTGTTGTTGGACTTTTTGTTTACTTTCAACATTCTTTGCAGCCTGGTGGTGATCATGATCGCCATCGGCACACGCAAGCCGCTTGAGTTTTCATCCTTCCCCACCGTCTTGTTGTTTGCCACCATGTTGCGCTTGGCGCTGAACGTGGCTTCCACCCGTGTGGTGTTGGTCAATGGCCACGAAGGCGCCCACGCTGCCGGCAAGGTGGTGCAGGCCTTCGGTGAGTTCGTGATCGCCGGTAACTATGTGGTGGGTTTCATCATCTTCGCGATTTTGATGATCATCAACTTTGTGGTGGTGACCAAAGGTGCGGGACGCGTCTCTGAAGTGAACGCGCGTTTCACCTTGGACGCCATGCCCGGTAAACAAATGTCGATTGACGCTGACTTGAACGCTGGTGTGATCGACCAAGAAACTGCCAAAACACGCCGTGCTGAGCTGGCTCAAGAATCTGATTTCTTCGGTTCCATGGACGGTGCCTCTAAATTCGTGAGCGGTGACGCCATGGCCGGTTTGTTGATTCTGTTGATCAACTTGATCGGCGGCTTGATCATCGGTGTGGCCCAACATGACTTGCCCGTGGCTGAAGCCGGCAAGATTTACACCTTGCTCACCATTGGTGACGGCTTGGTCGCTCAAATTCCTTCTTTGCTGTTGTCGCTGGCCACCGCCATCATCGTGACTCGCGTGACAACCGCTGAATCTATTTCTGAGCAGGCATCTGTTCAGTTGGCTAATCCCACCGCCTTGTTCATCTCGGCTGTGATCTTGATCATCTTGGGCATGGTGCCCGGCATGCCGCACTTGATGTTCATCACCTTGGCTTTGGCCTCGGCGGGCTTAGGGCTGATGATCGTCACCCGTGAAGTGCAAGATGAACAAGCCGAACAAGCCGTCAAAGACGCCACGCCTACAGATGCACCGAAAGAACTTGACTGGGACGATGTGGACCAAGTCGACCTCATTGGTTTGGAAATTGGTTATGGCCTGATCCCGTTGGTCAACGCTGAGACCGGCGGTGAACTGATGACACGCGTCAAAGGCGTGCGCAAAAAACTGTCTGCTGAGTTGGGCTTCTTGGTTCAACCCGTGCGTATCCGTGATGACTTGAACATCGACCCAGACGCTTACAACATCGTGCTCAAAGGCGTGGTGCGTGGCAAGGGCGAAGTCAAAGTCGGTCGCGAATTGGCCATCAACCCCGGCCATGTGTACGGTCAGTTGGAAGGCATTGCCACTCGCGAACCCGCCTTCGGTTTGGAAGCCGTGTGGATCGAACCTTCCCAACGCGACCAAGCCCGCACCCTCGGCTACACCGTGGTCGATGCGGCTACTGCTATTTCTACCCACCTCAACAAAGTGCTGCGCGAAAACGCATCCGACATGTTGAGCCACGACGAAACCCAACAGTTGCTCGACAAGTTGGCCGCCAAGTCACCCAAGATCGTCGAAGACTTGGTGCCCGGCAAGTTGTCGCTCGGTATCTTGACCCGCACTTTGCAAAACTTGTTGGCCGAGTCTGTGTCCATCCGCGACATGCGCACCATTGCTGAAGCGTTGACCGAAGCCAGCACCCGAACGCAAGACCCAGAACAACTCACCGCCATGGTTCGCCCCAAGCTCGGCCGCATGATCATGCAAAGCCTGATTGACGGCGACAACGGTTTGCAAGTCATGACGCTTGAGCCATCGTTGGAGCAACTGCTGCACAACGTGCTGCAACAAAGCCAACCCGGCCAAGCCGTGGTGATGGAGCCAGGGCTTTCAGAAAACTTATTTGCTGGTTTGCGCGAAGGCGCGCGCACCGTAGAAGACATGGGTCACCCCGCCGTGTTGGTGGTGTCCCCCGTGATTCGTGGTTGGTTGTCCAAAGCCGCACGATTCCGCGTGAACGATTTGACTGTGCTGTCTTACAGCGAAATTCCGGACGATCAGGCCGTCAAAGTGATCCACACCGTGGATGCCAAAGCCCGATAAACCGAAAACCTATAACAAAGACAGAGTGAGCTGACCCTATGGAACTCAAACGCATCCTTGCCCGCGACATTCGCGCTGCCAACGAAAAGGCCGTGGCCCAATACGGCTCCGACGTGCTCGTCATTTCGAGCAGCCAAGTCAATGGTTTGACCGAGCTGATCGTGGCGGTTGATTTGGCCCCGATGACCACAGAGGAAGCCGATCCGTTTTTGAAAACACAGTTCACTTCGTCAGCCAAGCCCACAGGCAAGTTTGATGTGTTGCTGGGACAGACACTGGACCAAAACAAGCGCGATGCCCGCGAGCGCCAAGCCACCAAAGTGGCCAAGCCCATCGTGGAAATGGCTGCAAAGCCTGCCGCACCCAAGGCCAAGCCCGCAGTCAAAGTGGCCGCCCAACCGGTGGATGAATCGGCCAAGCGCGCCGCTGAAGAACACGACACCTTGCGTGGCCGCGAAATCGTGGCGCTGGTGCGTGAAGAACTCAACTCCCTGCGCCGTGAATTCAAACTCGGCCAACAAATGGCTGCATGGCAACAAGGCGGCATGCCTTTGCCCGCTGCCATCGCACCTTTGCGCGACGCCTTGAACGACGCGCCCATTCCTGTGGCCTTGCGTGCTTTGCTGATTGACAGCATCAAAGACCACGACAACATGGCCGATGCCATGGGCGCTTTGAGCCGCCAGCTCAGCCACTCGGTCGAACAAGCGCAAGCCCAAACACCCGTGTCAGGCATCCATGCCTTGGCTGGTCCCTCTGGTGCTGGCAAGTCGATGATGGTGGCCCGTTTGGCGCAACACGCCGCGCAACAACACGGCAGCGAAAAAATCATGGTCATCAGCTTCCAAGACCAGCGTGCTGGCGCTTGGAACCAAACCCAATTGCTGTGCGCGCAGTCAGGTGTGGATTCGTTCCGCGCCACCAATGCCGCCACTTTGAAACTCTTGCTCGACGAGCACACCGACCGTCAACTCATCTTGATTGACACCCCCGGCGTGCAAATGAACGAGCGCTTGGCCGAGATTCGCGCCATGAACCTGAATGTGCAGTCCCACGCCGTGATTCCGGCAGACGCATCGGCTGCCAACATTCGCCGTGTGTTTGACAACACCGACAACGTGTGGGCCTCCTTGATGCTGAGCAAACTCGACGAGTCCAACCAACCGTGGGCCTTGTTGCAGTTCTTAACCGACAAGTCGGTGAGCGTGTCGGTGGCCAGCCATGGCGAGCGCACCGTCGATTTGGTGCAAGACGTGTCCTTGGCCGGTTTGGTGCAGTGCGCCCTCGACAACTTGCCCTTGCCAGAAACCGAAGAACAAGCGCAGCAAAATGCACGCGATGCAGCCGTCAACGAACTGGCTGTGTCCAAACTGTCGCAAATCGCAGCTAAATTCAAAACCGAAACCACAGGCTTGACCCATGAGTAATCCACGCAAAACAGAAGTCATCGGCATTGCCAGCGGCAAAGGTGGCGTCGGTAAAACCACCACCTCCATCAACTTGGCGGTGGCACTCACGCAGCTGGGCCACAGCGTCATGTTGTTTGATGCTGACCTCGGTTTGGCCAACGCACAAATTGCACTTGGCGCGCGCGCTGAATACAACTTGGGTCACTTCTTGGCCGGTCAAAAAACGCTGCAAGAAATTCTCATCACCACCCGTCAAGGCGTGAAGCTCATCCCAGGTGCCTCGGGCATGCAAGAGCTGGCGGGCCTGAGCGACATTCAAGCGGCGAGCATCGTGCAGTCGTTTGGCGTGTTGGCCGACGATGTGGACTATTTGATCGTCGACGTGGCAGCCGGCATTTCACCTTCTGTGTTGTCGTTCTTGGCCGCTTGCCAACGCCGCTTCATCGTGGTGAAAGACGACCCGTCGTCCATTGCCGATGCCTACGGCACCATCAAGATCTTGAGCAAAGAGATGGGCTTGGACGAAATCTATCTCTTGCCCAACATGGTCAAGAGCCAGTCGGAAGGCTGGAAACTTTACAAAAAGCTCAACGACGTCTGTGTGCGTTTCTTGGGCGAGTCGGTGCACTACCTCACCTCGATCGAAGAAGACGAAATGGTGTTGCGCGCACTCAAAAAATACCAGTCGGTGATGGAACTCGCCCCTGGCACAGCGGCCGCGCGTGACTACATGCGTTTGGCCGAGGCATGCACGCACTTGCGTCCGATTGACCACCCTTCGGGCGGTCTGCAATTTTTCATGGAGCGACTGATGCAAAACGGTTCGTCTGACACATGAGAGCACTATCCCCCGTACAGATGTACGACTCCTGCAAGCCCAAAGGCGAAGATTTGGTCATGGCCCATTTGGGTCTGGTCAAACGCGTTGCTTTGCACTTGAAGGCGCGTATCCCCGCATTCATGGAGCTCGATGAGCTGATCCAAGTGGGCATGATTGGCCTGCTCGAAGCCTCACGTGCTTTCGATCCTGTCAAAGGCATTGAGTTTGAGAACTTCGCTCACAGCCGTGTGCGCGGTGCCATGTTGGATGAAGTGCGACGCTTGTCGTTCTTGCCCCGTTCTGCGGTGGCGTTCAACAAAGAACACAACACCACGGTGCACGCTTTGGCCGCTGAGTTGGGCCGCACGCCCACGCAAGCTGAAATTGCCGAGTACATGGGCAAAGACCTGGAAGAGTTCCACAAAGAGCGCGGCAAAGCCAAGCGCTTTGAAACCTATTCCATGGAAGTGGTCACTGAAGAAGTGATGACGATTGCAGACGACAGCTCTCAGCAGCCAGATGTGATCGTTGAAGAAGCCCAATTCATGGACGCCGTGACCGACGCCATCGCTCAGTTGCCCGAGCGTGAGCAGCTGGTCATGCAGCTCTACTACGTGGAAGAGTTCAACCTCAAAGAAATTGGCGAAACCTTGGGCGTGAGCGAGTCTCGCGTGAGCCAGATCTTGTCTTCTGTGGTCAAAAAATTGCGTGGCACTTTGAAGGTAGAAACCGCGTCTGAGACCGAGAAGGCTGAGACAAGGAGACGCGCATGAGTAACTTCATGATGAACATGATCTCGTGGATCTTGTTGCTTCTGGTCATCTTGACGCTGTACCTCATCGACAAGATCAACCACTTGGCCAAGATGTACGAGGCGCCCAAACCAGAAACAGAACCTTCACTGCCCGATTTCGGCGCAGAGATTCCTGGCGATTTGTTGTTCTCCGGTTTGGAGGGCAAGAAACTCTGGGATGCCATGAATGGCAAACAAGTCGAGGGCTTTGATGCCACTTTGATCGAGGCCCTGCGCCCGCATTACGAACCGATTCTGCGTGAACACATCACGGCCAGTTTCAAAGACGGCATTGAAGACGCGCTGGGTGGCACCGAAAACCACATGCCCAGCTCGACGCGCAAAATTTCAACGGCGCGCGGTCACATCCAATCGTGGTTGCCACCGCAGCATTTGGGCAGCGTGTATCGCTCGGCCTTGGAGTTTGCGGGGAGCTACTGCGAAAATCCAGACCCCGAAGTGCTGTTGCGTTTGAAGCAAACCGTGGACAGCGTGGTGGACATGCTTTACCAACGTGTGGGCATCACCAATGAAGTGCCGTTCTCAGAATTTTTGTTTGAAGAAGTGTCTGTGGCTCAGCCTGACGCTGCCAGCGACGACGCCATGTTGGCACTGACAGATGATTCAGGTTCGTCTGAGGTGTTGGGCGATGGCTTGCTAGAAAACAGCGACACGCGTGAACCTACGCCAGAAGAGTTGGCACAAGGACTTGAGCATGTGCAAGCCTATGAAGACCAACAGCGGCAAGAAGTTGCCGCTGAGACGGTCGAAGCGGTGATGCATCCCGATGCGTTGACGCATTCAGATGCTGCACCACTTGAGGCCAAGCCTGTTTGATCGGCTGTTTGTACAGATGTCACTCAAGTTTGCCAAACCCCTTCCGATACTGCCTGTGTAAGCGAAGAAATACACAGGAGTTAATCAAATGCGAGCCAATTCACGAGCCATTCAAAGTTACGGCGATGTCAAAGTCAGCAGCGGCGTTGCCACGGCCAACAATGTGCAATTGATTCAAATGTTGTTTGACGGCTTGCTGGAGAGTTTGTCCACGGCACGTGGCCACATTCAGCACAAAAATATCAATGAAAAATCCAAAGCCATTGCACGCGCCAGCCGCATTGTGATTGGCCTGCAAGGTGCCTTGGATTTTGAAAAAGGCGGCGATCTGGCCAACAACCTCAATGAGTTGTACAGCTATGTGACCCGTCGTTTGTTCCACGCCAACGCCCACAACGATGTGGCCGTGTTGGATGAGATTCACGGTTTGATGCGCGAGATTCGCGATGCTTGGGAAGGCGTGCCTTCCTTGGTGCCCGCGACCAACCGACCTGTTGGCATGATGAACTGATAGCGGATTTCTTCTTTTTAGAAGTTTTTCGTTATTTATCAGTTAATCTTGCAGGTTGTGCGGAACAATTTTTAGGCGCATCCAAGTTTTTGACTTGGGTGCGCCAACCTGCTTGGGGAGAGTGTTAGATGTCAGCAATTATTGGTTTGGTCGTTCTGTTCATTTGCGTGTTCGGCGGTTTTGTGATCGCCGGCGGTAGCTTGGCGCCCATTATCAAAGCCACCCCATTCGAAATGTTCATTATTGGTGGTGCTGGCGTTGGCGGCATGATCACGGGTAACTCGGGTGCCGTTTTTAAAGGCGCTTGGGGCGGTATGGGCCGCGTGCTCAAAGGCCCGCGCTACCACAAGGAAGACTACATCGCCATCATCGCGGTCATCTCTAAGTTGATGAAAACACTCAAGGCCGAAGGTGCTGTGGCGATGGAATCGCACGTGGAAAACCCAGAGGCCAGTGCCATTTTTGGTGAATGTCCCAAGATGCTGCATGACCACGGTTTGGTCGGCTTGATTTGCGACACCATCCGTTTGATGGTGGTGTCCTCAGGCACCTTGAGTCCTTATGCGGTGGAAGACGTGATGACCACGTCCATCAAACACCACCACCACAGCGAAATGCAAAACGCGGACGCTCTGTCTACCTTGGCTGGCGCTTTGCCCGCGCTGGGCATTGTGGCTTGCGTGTTGGGTGTGGTGAAAACCATGGGCGCGATTGACCAACCCCCACCTGTGTTAGGTGCCTTGATTGGTGGCGCGTTGGTGGGTACGTTCTTGGGCGTGTTCTTGGCCTACGGTATTTTCGAACCCTTCGGTAAGCGCTTGGTGCAGATCATTGACGAAGACAGCGAGTCACTGAAGGTGGCTCAGCAAGTCATCATTGGCAACATGCATGGCTACCCCGTTCCACTCATCATCGAAGCTGCACGCGTGTGTATCAACCACCATGCTCAGCCCACCTTTGGCGAACTCTTTGATGCGTTGAGGAAATAATGGCTGACGAAAAAGACGCGGCAGCCGCCCCCGAAGACGCGGAAAAAGCAGCAGCAGAAGCCGCAGCAGCGGCTGCTGTCGCGGCTGCGGAAGCAGCCAAAAAAGCGGAAGAGGAAAAAGAAGAAGCCGCCCCTGCACCCGTCATCATCATCAAGAAAATCATTGACGATGGCCACGGCGGTGCTCACGGTGGTGCTTGGAAGATCGCGTTGGCCGACATGATGACGGCGATGATGGCGTTCTTCTTGTTGATGTGGCTGTTGGGCGCGTCCAACGAAGACCAACGCAAGAGCATTGCCGATTACTTCAAACCCACCTCACAAAGCTTGGTGGCAATTGGTCAATTGGCTGGCTCCAACGGCGTGTTGGGTGGCCGCTCCATCATTGACCCCGATGGTTTCCCATTTGCAGCCAAGCAAACGGCGCTGCTGGAACGTTTGACCCCTCGCTCAGAAGGTGGCCCCAACCCCAGCACCGACCCCGGCCAAGAAAATAACAACCCCTATTCAGACCCAGACAAACTGACGCCTGAGCAGAAGAAAGAAATTGCCGCTGCGCAAGAGAAAGCCGACTTTGACAAGCTCGAAAAAGAAATTGAGCAAAAGCTGTCGGAAAACAAAAAGCTCGGCGGTTTGAAAGATCAAGTGTCGGTCACGCGTGACAAACAAGGCCTTCGCATTGAGATCATCGACAAAGCTGACTTCGCCATGTTCCCCAGCGGTGGCATGAGCATGCAGGGCAAAGCGTCGAGTTTGATCAGCGAAATTGCAGCGTCGTTGGCAGAAATGCCCAACAAAATTGCCATTCGCGGCCACACCGACAGCGTGCCCTTCAACAACAAAGAAGGCCGCAACAACTGGTCGCTCTCGGCTGAACGCGCAGAAGTGACCCGTGCCTTGTTGGAAAAAAGCGGTATCAAAGAAAGCCGTTTTGCCCGCATCGAGGGGGTGGCCGACACCGATCCGTTCAACCCCAAAGACCCACGCGACCCACGCAACCGTCGCATGAGTATCACGGTGCTCTACAACGAACAAGACTAAAACGGTCTAGATGCAAAAAAGGCAGCTCATTGAGCTGCCTTTTTTCTTGGGTGTTGTTGGAGGCTTTAGGCCGCTGAGCGCAGGTCGTACTTGTTGATCTTCTCAATCAAGGTGGTGCGCTGCAAATTGAGTAACTTGGCTGTGCGTGACACATTGCCCGAGTTTCGGGTGAGGGCCTGTTCGATGATGCTGCGCTCAATCTGAGCCATGCGTTCTTTGAGCGACAAGCCTTCGGGTGGCAAATGAGGCATGCCTTGGGCCAACATGATGATGCCCTCGATCTCGTTTTCCTCTTCCTCGGGCTGCTCGTTCATTTCGGCCAGCACTTCGGGGGGCGGTGTCATTTCCAGCTTGGCCAACAGCGGTGCTTGGGCTTGAAGCTCGGCTTGTGCCGACACCAAACCTTTGGGCAACAGGGTAGGGGGGATGGCGCGTAAGTCCAGCTCTTGGCCTGCGTATAGCGTGCTGAAACGGTCGACCAAATTAGACAACTCGCGCACGTTGCCAGGCCAAGGGTACTTTTGCAGGGCCGTCATGAAGTCGGCCTTGAAACGGATGGGTTGCTTGCCAAAGTTGACACATTTCTTGGCAAAGAATGCCAATAACTCGGCCACGTCATCGTTGCGTTCACGCAACGGTGGGGTCACCATGGGCAGCACATTGAGTCGGTAATACAAGTCTTCACGGAACCGACCGGCCGCAATTTCGGTTTCTAAATCGCGGTGGGTCGCGGCCACCACGCGCACATCCACCTGAACCTGGCGGGTGCCGCCAATCGGGTCCACGGTGCGCTCTTGCAGCACGCGCAGCAATTTGACTTGCATGTCCAGCGACATGTCGCCAATTTCATCCAAGAAGATGGTGCCGCCATGGGCCAGCTCAAAGCGACCAATGCGGTCGGCCACAGCGCCCGTGAATGCGCCCTTGCGGTGGCCAAACAGTTCGCTTTCTAACAAGTCTTTGGGGATGGCCGCGCAGTTGATGGGCACAAAATTGGCGCCACAGCGGTCTGATTGCTCATGCAGCAGCCGAGCCAAAAGCTCTTTGCCTGTGCCGCTTTCGCCCGTGATCATCACGGTGGCGTTGGAGTTGGCCATCGTGGCGACCAATTGGCGCAACGTGGCAGCTGACTCGCTGGAGCCAATAAAGTTTGTCGTGGGTTTCATGTCAAAAATTCCTACACATGATTGTCGATGACAACAAACATTTCACAAGACAGAAAAAGTATTCGTCTTGAAAAATGTTAAAGATGCCTTGATCGGTGCCGAATCTAGGGGGAGACCTCTCAAGGACATAGACATGAACCGCATCACACATTGGGCTATTGCAGCCTCCGCTCTTTTGTTGACCGCTTGCGCCAACACGCCGCCGCCCATGCCTGCACAAGGGCGCATGGACGACAGCGCCAACATGATCACGCCGATGACCCAAAAGCGCGAAACCTTGGTTGCAACGGGTTATGCGGTCATTAGTATTCAAAATCACCGCAACGCGGCTCAGCAACGCTTGTTGGCCATCCGCGCTTCCAAGCTTGACGCCTACCGCGCTTTGACCGAACAGGTCTACGGCCAGCAACTCGATGCCAGCACCACCGTGGCTGACATGACCGTGATGAGCGATACCTTCCGCGCCCGTGTGGAAGGTGTCATTTATGGCGCAGTGCTGGTCAGCATCACCCCCGTGGGTGACGACACCTACGAAACCACCATGTCGCTGGACCGCAACGTGGTCAACGATTTGCGTGCTTTGTACATCGCAAGTTTGAGCAACAAGCGCTAAGCACAGACCTCAAAAAGAGATGGGTATGTGGACTTCTTCGCGCCGACGCCTGTGCATCGCCACCTTGCTGGGGTTGATGGGTGTCAATTTTTCAGTCGTTGCGGCAGACCTGAGCGCGCAAGAGCGCCTCAACGCCATTCGCAGCGCGATGGTGGAAGCGGCCATGAAGTCCAACACTCGCGTGAGCGCCACGAGCTGGATGGAGAGTGATGGCAAGTTGCGTGAACTCAACCGCTTTTCGTCTGAAATCAGACTGCGTGATTTACAGCTTGCCGAATACGTGCGTGATGCTGGGCAACAGCCTAAGGCGGAGTTGGTAGTTGCTAACCATGTAGAGGCTGTTCAACCGGGTCGTTGTGAAGCGCCTCAGGCCAAAGCACCTTTACGCCAAGTGATGACGGTGGGTTTGAATTTGTCTTCAGGCTTGGTGTCCACGCAACGCTATCAGGCGCAGCAGCTGGGTTTTGCGGCCCGCACACGGTTGATGCAAGCCGCTGCGCGCTCTGAGCGCTGGCGTCTCATCAGCACCCAAGCGCAACCACGCACCTACGACCGTTTGGTTCACGGCCATGGCGAAGAGCATGTGGAATGGCATGCCCAGCTCACGGTGACGCCGGTGCCTTTTGCGGGGGTGTCAGATGACCATTCGGCCTTTGGCTTGACCCTGCAGGTGAGCGGCCCTGGTCAGCGCCAAGGTTGGTTCAGCGCAGAAGAGGTGGTGTTGTCCAGCTTGCCCACACAGACCTACGGTACGCCCAAGGTGGACACCGATACCCATGCCACCATTGCCCGCGCTGTCGATGCCATGGTTCAGCAACTCGAAAAGCAGTTGACCTGCGAACCACAAACGTTCGCGGTTCAGCACAAGGAGGGCCGTTTGGCCCTCAATGCCGGCAGCAACGCGGGCTTGCGCGTGGGCGATCAGCTGATGATTGCTGATCCCTCTGTGCTGCCCCGCCACACACTGGAGCCAGGCGCGCTTGACGCCGCCGTGTTGGCCGAAGTCAAATCAGTCACGCCTTATCAGGCCGAGCTCAAGCAAGTGGCTGGACGCAAACAAAAATTCAATGGGGCTTGGGTTGCTTGGCCTTACACGTATTAAAAGATCGACGGGAGAACCGACCATGAACATGCCTACCCCCTCTCTTCGCGCCTTGTTGTGCTGCATTGCTGTGGCGATGCCCATGTGGGCATTGGCTGCTGGCCCCGCACCACGCAACACGTACCACGTGGTGTCGGGTGACACGCTGGACAAAGTGATTCGTAAAACCATGCCCGACAGCCCGTTGCGGGTTGAAATTTTGCGCAATGCCTTTGTGCAGCAAAACCCACAAGCCTTCACCAAATCACCTCCCCGATCCTTGATGGCGGGCGCTGTCTTGAACGTGCCCAACCACGACGACTTGCTGCGTAGCTTCACAGTGCCCGGGCAAGCCCCTGGTAACAGTGGCATGAGCCGCGGCGGTGGCTATTCGACCGCTGACATGAACATGAGCGAGCGCAAAAACTGGGTGCGCTTCCCGTAAAGGGTTGTCATGGCCATCCTAGGTCCAGAAGGCGTCAACGCGATTTCGCGTGTGGCGCCTATTCATTTGGAAATGCGCACTGCGTATGTGGAAGCGCCTGTGGCACGAGAGCTCGGTTTGCACGATGGGCAAATCGTGCAGGCCGCCGCGACGGTGGTGAACCACCAGCTCAAGCTGGTGCTCAACGAGCACGTCTTCAATTTACCCTTGTTTCCCTATATCAAAGAGGGCGATTTGGTGCAGCTGCGTGCGCAACTCTTGCCTGCTGGCAAGTGGGCGTTGCAGTTGCTGCACACCGGCAACTTTGCCGGGCCAGAAGCGCCTCAGGCGGCCATTCCCACGCGCTTGAACACCTTGTTGTTTCAGCCCGGCGGTTTTGCCAGTTTGCTGACCCTGCTGCGCCCCGGCGTGCTGGAGAGCTTGGTGCCACCGGTGCAAGACGCGGGCGAATTGAAAAAGCGCATCACCGCGCAACGCTTGAGCATGGGCAGTTTGCAAGCGCAAACCTTGAAACGCTTTGTGTTGGGCCACAGCAAAACCTCTGAAGCCAGTTTGGCTGAGGGCGAGCCCGTGGCCGACAACACCAAGGTGTTATTGCGCTTGCTCATGGCCGAACGTGCGCGTGTAGAAGAAGACAGTGGAGACACCCAAGACAGTCTGCACCATGCGCTTGATGAGGTCGAAGCCGCGCAAGTTCAGTCTGCTCAAAACTTGCACAAAGGCGAGCTGAACTTCGGCTTGGTCATTCCGTTTCGCGATGCCGACCCTGTGGCGCTGCATTTCGAGCAAAAAGGCAACAAGCCGGGCCAGCCCAAGAACCCGCTGGTGGTCAACATGCACACCCAAAGCCGTGTGCTGGGTGAGGTGTGGCTCAAAACCACCATCAGCAACAACGCGCAGGTGGACTTGACCATGTGGGCCTTGAACAAAGACGTGGCCGATTTGGCCAAGTTCAACGCCAGCGAGCTGACCGATGAACTCGAAAGCGCGGGCCTGCGCATGGGAAGTTTTCAGGTCTACAACGCGCCACGCCCAGAGGCCCTAGAAGACCATCCCCCGCCCGAACACGGCAGCTTGGTGGACACCCGCGCATGACCGACAAACACTACATGCAAGCCGTGGCCCTGGAATATGGGCGCAACAAGGCACCTACCGTCACCGCCAAGGGCGACGACGAACTGGCGCGCCGCATCGTGGCTGAGGCTAAGAAGCAGGGCGTGTACGTGGCCGAAGACCCACGCCTGTTGGCCATGCTGAGCCGACTCGATGTGGGGCAAGAAATTCCGGAAGATATGTTCACCGCCGTCGCCGTGATTTTGGCGTGGGTGTATTGGCTCAAGGGCATGCAGCCCGGTGATGAAAAGCCTAAATAATTTTTACGCTTCAGCGTAGCCGCGGCCACCGCGGCGACTGCGCGAGACTTTGCCTAAGCGGTCATAAATCTCGACCGAGCTTGTCGGATCTTGCACTTGAAGGCTTTGCAGTGCGCCACGGATGGCGTCAATTTTTCGGCCAATCAGCACCTCGTTGCGGCGATGCATGTCGCGGCAATGGGCCATGTGCGCTTTGAAACCGTCCCATTCTGGGCCGAGCGCATCCGCTGAGTCTGGGCCTTGGATGCCCGCCAGCTGCGCGAGCTGCTGAAGCAGCTCATTCTTGGTGCTTTGCGACGCTTCAAAGGCGTCTAAATCTTGCACCTTCAACTGCTCGAACTCTTGTTCAAGCATGTCTTCCAGTGTTTTCGCCAAGGCCAAAGCCTGCTCGAGCGAGGAGGCTTGCGTATCCGTGGCGGGTGTCGTCATATCGGACAAAAGAAAATCAATCGGCACAGAAGTGCCGTTCAATTACCGATCATCTTTTCGAGGGCCACAAAGTTCTCAGCAATGCGGCGTGGGTTCACAGGGTAGTTGCCTTCCTTGATCGCCTGCTTGATGGCTTCTACTTTGGAGCGGTCGAAGTCTGGTTGCGCCATGACTTTTTGGGCGACGTTGCTCAAGCTCACTTTATCTGCTCCTGCGGAAGATGCTTTCTCCATAGACGGAGCCAAGTCTTCCTTGGCTTGCGCTGCAGAAGGGCTTCGTTTTTCGACTTTGTCGATGGCACTGCGAATCGCAGCGTTCGATTGCGTCATCCGACCGTAGTTTGAAATTGCGTCATTCATGATGTTTTCACTTTCTCTAACCTGTAACCCAGGTCAAAACTTTTTCACAACACTTCAATCGACTTCAAATTCTAGAACTTGAGCGTTTTCTTGAAATATTTTTTAAATACCACTTTTCACCTCAGTTTTGCGGCATTCGGTCCAGTGATCACGCCATAGAGTGATCGACCCGACTCGACATTTTTTAAGCGAATTTGTTCACCTAGACCACCATCTTGCAACGCTTCCGCGCGCATTGTGATGGAAAAGCCTTGCCCTTCGCCTGCTGTGACCTGAACCTCTTGTCCGCGCTTGACCAACACAGCGGTCTTTACATCGTACGAACGCAGAGGGGTGTTGGGCGTGAGGTCACGCACCAACTCCATGTTTTTTAGTAATTTGGTATCAGAAATGATTTGGTTTTCCATGCCCGCAGCGGGCATTTCGGCATAACTGAACATCGCAGGTGTGATGACGGTGCCGCGCTTGAGCAGTTCTTTAGACACCAACACTTTGTACAACACAGGTGCCGATTGGTTGGCGCGGTTCACCGGGGCAGAGGCTTGGCCTGTGTTCATGTTGACGAAAAGCTGCCAAGCGGGCTGCGCACAGCGCACACGAATGGCAGGCTGGTTAGGAAACGGCTGCTCAAACTGCAGGTTTTGTTGACAGTTTTGCACCGTGATGCGTGGGTCCACAGGCACCACTTGCACCTGTTTACCTTGGAAAGAAGGGTGTGTGGCAGCCCATTGCTGGGCTTGCTTTTGCAAAGCCTCAAAGGCGCTGTCTGGCAAAGGCGAATCCGCTGCAAACCCAAGCTGGGCATGGCTTAGCACGCATGCGGCCAGCCACAAGCCCCAGCGCTTGAAGCGTGGGGTGTCGGCATTTTTTAGGCACAGCATTTGCATAGTAATTCGGGTCAGTGTTGATGTTTTGACATTTGTTCAGACCCAACCCTTCATGCAAGAACGAAGCCAACTTTTAAAACGGACCGACTAACCGGAGCCCTCCATGCGACTCGACCCGTCCTACAACCCTCAGGTGAACACCACCGACACCCCAGGCATGCCCATGCTGCCGCGGAGTCAGTTGGCGTACGCCCGCACCGCGCCCGCTTTCACGCGCGCGATGGCCAGCGCCAGCCTATCTGGCTCTTTGGCACCCGAGGGCAGCACGGCAGCGTGGGGCACCTCGGTTCGCTCAGGCCAAACGTTGACAGGCATCGTGCGCGAGCAAATGGCTGCGCGCGGCGTGAACATTTCGAACAACGAAGCCATGCGTTTGGCGCAAACCGTGGCGCGTTCGAACAACATCGCCAACCCCAACATGATTCACCCAGGTCAGCAACTGAACCTGGACAGTTTGAATTTTTCTTTGCAACAAGCGCAAGCGGTGAACCAAGCCATTGCAGCCAACAAAGCCGCAGCAGCTTCTGCCGCAGCCCCAGCGGTCACGCCTGCAGCGAATGTCAACCCCTTGAGCACCAACACAGCTCTAGGCAGTGCTGCCTTGGCGGGTACAGCGCAAGTGCAGTTGCTCACGCGCTCAGACCGCAGTGGCAATGTGGTGCTGGAAAAAACCATCGACCGTGCGATTGAAAAAGGCTTCATTCCCGCACAAGACAAACAAGCCGTGATGAACAAGATTGTTCAGCTCTCGCAAGAGCACCGCTTTGCACCCGATGACTTTGCGCGCCTCACCTTGATGGAGAGCGATGGCATGAACCCCAAAGCTTCCAACAGCCGTTGTCACGGCATCATCCAGTTTTGTGATGGTCCTGACCGAGGCGCAGCCAGCGCAGGTTTTGGCGCCAACCCCAAAGCCATTCTGGGCCACAGCGTGTTGCAGCAGCTCGACATGGTGGGCAAGTATTTTGAAGACACAGGCCTGAAGAACTTTGGCCCTGTGGGTTTGGATGATCTGTACTTAACAGTACTCACGCCAGCGGCGCGTAACGAAACGCGGCCCAATGCCGCGTTGAATATTCCGGGCCAACAAGCGGCTTACTTGCATGTGAACCGCGACATGCGTGCACCCATCACGCGTAATTCCATCTTGGCGGGCTTGCACCAAAACGCCAATGAACGTTTGGGTACGGACGTGGCGCAACGCCCCTCCATGCAGGCGGCTCGCTTGAGCGCCTATGCCGCACAAGCGGTTGTGACAGAAGTTCGCTAATTTCACCTCAGCGGCAAAAGTTTGCCGCTCAAACCGTCAAAACCGCCGTGGCACGGCTCTTGCATTAATCGACACGAGGTCTCACAACTTGAGGCCATGTGTCAATAAACAGGAGTCTTGTTATGGACGTTTTTAATTCAGCCTTTGGAATTCACGAGCGTGCGCTTGGCGTGAGAAGCCAACGCATGGAAGTGTTGGCGCGCAACATCGCCAACGCCGACACGCCTAACTACAAAGCACAAGACGTTGATTTCAAGGCGATGCTCAAAGAAGCCAAGACTGAATATTTGACGGCCACCAACGAAAAGCACTACGCCGGTCTGCAAGAAGCGCAAGACAACGGCATGCGCTATCGCACACCTTTCAACAGCTCATTCGACGGCAACACCGTGGAGATGAACGTGGAACAAGCCCAATACGGTAAGGCGGCGGGTGACTACCAAGCCACCTTGCAATTCTTGCAAAACCGCATTGGCGGCTTGCGTAAAGCCATGCGCGGGGAGTAATAGACCATGCAACTCGACAATGTTTTTGGTATTGCAGGCACAGCGCTGAACGCGCAAGCCATTCGCATGAACACCACCGCTTCCAACTTGGCGAACGCCAACTCGGTCGCGGGTTCAGAAGAAGAGGCCTACCGCGGCCGTCGCCCCTTGTTCAAAGCTTTGATGGACCAAGAGATGACGCACGCGGGTGCTCAGTTTGTCGGTGGCGTCAAGGTGGACCGCATCGTCAACGACCCTGCACCAATTCGCAAAACCTGGGAACCAGGCAATCCACTTGCTGACAAAGAAGGCTATGTCTTTCACTCCAACGTGAATGAAATGTCTGAGATGGTCGACATGATGGCCGCTTCGCGGTCTTACCAAAACAACGTCGAAGTGGTGAACACCGCACGTCAACTGATGATGCGCACCCTTGAAATTACCAAGAGCTGATAGCGCTCAACAGGAGTCTTAAATGGCCATCGATACATCTTCCATCAGCGGCATCATGACGACTGCGCAGTACAACGCGCAAAAAGCTGCCACCCCACAAAACACCAGCATGGGTCAGTCAGAGTTTTTGACACTGTTCACGACGCAGCTGAAAAACCAAGATCCGACAGACCCTGTGAAGAACGAAGCCTTCGTGGCTCAGCTCGCACAGTTCTCGCAACTCGAAGCAACGACTGCGATGAAGACCAGCATGCAAGGCTTGGTCTCTAGCATGAGCAATGACCGCATATTGGGTGCCGCTTCGCTTATGGGCAAACAAGTGGCTGTACCAGATGGCCCTGTGGAAGTGACAAGCACCACTGTTGCTCAAGGCACCATCAATGTGCCTGCTGGCGCAGATGGCATTCAACTCCAAGTGTTCAACGACAAAGGCATCTTGGTCCGCACACAAATCATGGGTGCGCAAGCGCCTGGCGATGTCACCTTGTCATGGGATGGCATGACCGATGGCGGCACGGCGGCTACCAACGGTACCTACCGTTACGTGGCCACTGTCAACAGCAAAGGCACGATGAGCAAACCGACGGTCAATACCTACGCCACTGTCACCGGTGTCAAGAGTGCTGGTACCGCAGACGGAGCCATGTTGTTAGAAGTTGTGGGCGGCAAGACAGTCAACTTGGCCGACGTGAAACGCATCGTCAACTAATTTCAGATTCAAGAATTTCTCTCAGGAGCTAAAGCACCATGTCCTTCTATACCGCACTTACAGGTTTGAACGCCGCTACCGCCCAAATGGGTGTGACGTCAAACAACATCGCCAACGTTTCGACCACCGGTTTCAAACGCAGCCGTACCGACTTTGGCGACATTTTTGCGACATCACCTTTGCAAAAAGCTTCTGCCACCATCGGTCAAGGTGTTGCGCTGAAGAAGGTAACGCAAGAATTCGGTCAAGGTAACTTGGTGTTCTCTTCGAACACTCTGGACTTGGCCATCAGCGGTGACGGTTTCTTCCCATTGAAATCGCAAGACGGATTCCAAGACATCTTCACGCGTAACGGTGTGTTCATGATGAACGACCAATACAACGTGGTGAACTCGGCAGGACAAAAATTGATGGCAGCATCAGTTGACTCGTCCGGCAAAGCGAACTTGGATGACATGAACGTGTTGACCATCCCGCAAAAAACCACGGGCATGGCCACGCAAACCAGTAAGGTGCAATTGGGTTTGAACTTCCCAGCGGATGCGTCTGTGATCAGCAAAGCATTCAACCGCAATGACCCCACGACGTACAACAAGAGCACAGCGCTTACGGTGTATGACGCGGGTGGTAACTCGTATTTGGCTTCGGTTTATTACGTGAAGACCCAAAACGCCAGCCAAGAAACACCCAACAACAAATGGCAAACCTATGTGTATGTAGGTGACAAGCTGGTGAGCGCATCTTTGCAACAAGCCACCAACAGCACGGGTGACGTGATGTACGTGAACAAGTACGGTGAACTCAAAGCCAAAGCAGACTTCAAAACGCCCGCTGAAATTGCCGAATTGAATAGCAGCTTCTCTAAGAAAACTGTGAAGTTCTCTTTGGATGCGTTGACCGACGTGCGTACGTCACAACCTGCCACTGTTTCCGCTGGTTTGGCCACAAGCTTAGGAACCGGATCCAACGATGGTGTGGATTTCAGCAATTACATCAACTTGAACAAGACAGAACTTTTGGGCTTGCAAGGCAGCAGTGGTGTCACATACACCTTGAAAACACCAGCGCTCAATGATGGATTTGCGGTGACCTTTGGTCCCACTTCTGCTCGCGTGTCTGTGAGCGTGGACCCCGATGGAACTAAGGCCCCCACACAGTTGGATATTGCCAATGCGTTGAACAACAATGCCAGCTTTGCTGCATCCTACGTGGCACAGGCGCCTAGTTCAGTGAACATCAATACCATCAGCTTTGGTGGTACGCCCACGGTGAATGACTTCAAAAGTTTTTCAATGTCCGTCAACGGCAAAGTACTGTCATTTGCCAATATAGCGCCAGCATCGACCAGCATGGCTGATTTGGCCACGGCGCTGCAAACGCGTTTGCGCAATGAAGACAATGGCAACACAGATTTGACGGTGACCGCCGTTGGCACGACTGGGTTGAAAATTGTGGATGCTGCGGGGCGCACGATCAGTGCCGTGTCTCTCCAGAGCAATTCAGTGCCTGGGGCGACTGGCGGCAGTGCCACCATCAATAACTCAACTCTGAAAATCACGGCGATTGACCCCAATGTGAGTGCTCAATCGATCGTGAATGAGTTTGTCGTCAAACAAGGTAGCGATAGCATCACGGGCACCAATGGTGTTGCCACTGGAACCGCTGCAGCCATGACTGGCGTGACCAACCCAACGCCTTACCCCCGAAGCGTGGCAAGTTATTTGATGGGCACGGGTCCATTTAAAGCCACTTTCGCTGGTTCGCCTACCGACATCACGGTGACTGGTGACACAGGCGATACGACCATTGCAGGCTTTGTGACCAAGCTCAATTCGAACGAAGCCTTTTCGGCTTCATACTCCGCTGTTGTGAACGGCACACAGATGGAAGTGATTGCGAAAGATCCAACGACATCTTCACCCACTTCCATTACCAGTGATCTGCAAATTTTCAACACATCCGCTACGGCGGGTTTCAGCTTGATTACTGGATCGACCAACATTACAACCAACGCAACAGCCATACTGAATACGAAGTATCCAATTGCTGTGGGTGCACCGGTCAGCTACGCAGGTAAACACAGCATTGATGAGTTGAAGAACCTGTTTACTGTCAATGTGGATGGTTCTGTCGATGGTGTGACGGTGGGTTTAGATGGCTTGATTTCTTCGATGAAAAATGTGCCAGCTGCCAACCAAAAATTGTCAGGTACTCAAATCGCTGCTGAATTGACCAACGAAATTCAGCGTGCGTATGGTGATGAAAAACCGTTCAACTTTTCCACGGTGGGTACCCCTACGTTCTCGTTGCAGTTGACCTTAGCTTCTAATAAATCGACCTTAGACAAGTTGCACATTGATTTGTCCACCAAAGGTGATTTGAAGCCTGAAGAGTTGGTGCGCGAAGTTCAAAAGCAAATCAACGACGATGCTACCTACAAGGGCAAGATGACCGTGTCGTATGACACTTTGGCGCAAAAGTTGGTTTTTACGCCAACAGGTAGTAATAAGGTAACGGTCAGCAGTGACCAGACCGCCATTGGTTTGACGGATCCCTTGGTGCAGGGCGTGAACGATGAATCAGTCGGCTTGGCCATGTCGCCTTCCGTGTCGACTTCTCCTTTCCGCGCGCTCAATGACCAGCGTTACGGCATGAAGGTTGAATACGATGCTGTGAAGCAATCCTTTGTCTTCAAGTCGGGTTCTTCTGGTGACACATCCAGCATCGCTATTTCCAGCATTCGTCCTGGCAGTTTGGCAACGCAAAGCGTCAAGGGCTTGGGCATGACCGGCGACCCTGCCAGTTACACCGTTGCAGCTTCCACTGTGGATGCGCTGCGTGGTATCACCTCTAAGCCTGCGGTGTTGACCGGCAATGCCTTGGCCATTAACGTGGACAACAACTTCTCGGTGGATAGCACCAACAACCAATTCGTGGTGTCGGTGAACGGCATCACGGGTACGGTCACTGTCCCTCCCAAAGACACCTACACGCTCGGCACCTTCATGGAAGCCTTGCAAAACGGCATCAATAACTTGCAGAGTGATGGCAAGAATGGCTTGACACCAGAATCAGTCAATGGCGTCAAGGTGACCTACAACACTGCAAAAAATGCGCTGGAGTTCACCACAGGGACAGCCTCTACCGACTCATATATCAAAGTCACAGGCGATGCCAAATGGGGCTTGGACGGCTTAGATGCTAAGTTTGGCACCACCACCACGTGGATCAAACCCAAGCCCTTCACCGATGAAAAAGGTGCCACGGTGTACATCGACGGCTTTGGTGCAGAAACCTCTAGTGCCACTGGCTTTGACACCTTGCCTTCTTGGTCTCCTGTCTACTTCGACAAAGGCGAGCTGACCTTTGACACCGCTGGTAACTTGGTGTCACCCAAGCAAGGCGCGCAGTTGGACACGGTGTACTTGCCAAACGGTAAGGGTGCTTTGACCATCAACATTGACTACTCCAAGTCCACGCAGTTTGCGTCTCCGTTCTCTGTGCTGTCGCAGTCGCAAGACGGTGCACCTGAAGGTGACTTGGTTGGTTTGGCCATCAAGGACGATGGTTTGGTGCAGGCCAGTTATTCCAACGGTGCACAAAAGTCATTGGCCAAGGTGGTATTGGTGAACTTCTCCAACTCATCGGGCTTGCGCCAGATTGGTGACACCAACTACTACAAGACATCTGACTCGGGTACGCCAAAGTACGGTGAAGCCGGTTCGGCTGGTTTCGGTACGGTGCGCTCAGGCGCGACCGAGCGTGCCAACGTGGACTTGACCCAAGAATTGGTGGACTTGATCACCGAGCAGCGTAACTTCCAGGCCAACGCCAAGGCCATGGAAACCAGCACCTCGATGACCAACACCATCATTCAGATCCGTAACTAATCAGTTGCATTAAGAGCCTGATATGGACCGCTTATCTTTCAACGCGATGGCCGCGATCAACGAAGACCGTTTGATCCGCCAACAGTTGTCCAACGACATCGCCAACGTCACCACCGTCGGTTTCAAACAAACCTTCGAAGCCACCATCCAACCGCATCAAGCGGTGGGTGAGGGTTTTGATTCGCGTTTGCAACCCCGTCTGTACACCACAGACCGTGTGCGCTTGGATGCCGGTCCTTTGATGGTCACAGGCCGTGATTTGGACGTGTCCTTGAACCACAAAACGGTCATGGGTGTCATGGGCAATGACGGAAAACTGGCATTCACCCGCCGTGGTGACCTGCGCGTCAACCCCAACGGTGTGTTGGAGACCGGTTCGGGTCATATCGTGCAAAGCCAAGATGGCGGGCCCATCACCATTCCTGTGGGCTCCACAGTGAATATCACCAATACCGGCCAGATCTACGCGGTAGACCCCACACAGCAGGGTGTGCCACAAGAGCAGCTGATTGGCGACATCATGCTGCGCGATGCCAGCACCACCCACTTGATCAAACGCGAAGACGGTTTATTTCGGGTTGACGAAAAACCACTTGGCACGGACTTTGCAACTGGTCCTGAGCCAGTTTCTTTGACACCCAAGGCCCTAGAGGGCAGCAGTGTCAATCCAATGGCATCGATGGTGAAGCTGATTGAACAGAGCCGCTCGTTTGAGCATCAGGTTCGAATGATCAAAGAAAGCAAATCCAACGATGAGTCGGGCGCCTCCATGATGAAGGTGTCCTGAATTTGACAGATTAAAGGGGGCGATTAGCCATGGACGCATCATTGTGGGTAGCCAAAACGGGTCTTGACGCGCAGCAAACGCGCATGAACGTCATTTCCAACAACTTGGCCAACGTGAATACGACTGGCTTCAAACGCGACCGTGCTGTTTTTGAAGACTTGCTCTATCAAAACGTCAAGCAACCCGGTGGTCAAACCACCAACAACACCTTGTCCCCAACCGGCTTCATGCTGGGTACGGGTGTGAAGATCAACGCCACTGAAAAACTGCACTTGCAGGGCAACTTGATCAACACCCAGTCCCCACTCGATTTGGCGGTCATGGGCAATGGCATGTTCCAAATTCAAATGCCAGATGGCACTACGTCGTACACACGCGACGGTAACTTCAAAATCAGCAACACCGGCCAAGTCGTGAATGCGTCTGGCTTTCCGCTGATTCCCGCCATCACCATTCCCGCCAACACTGCCGCTGTGACTTTTGGTCAAGACGGCACAGTGTCGGCCGAGCTGGATGCCGGCGGTGGCTCACAAAACATTGGCCAAATTCAATTGGCACGCTTCGTCAATCCAAGCGGCTTGAAGCCCATTGGTCAAAACTTGTATGAGGCATCACAGGCCAGCGGTGTGGCTCAAATTCTCACGCCAGGCCTCAACGGTGCGGGTGCTTTGAAGCAAGGTTCGCTTGAGGCATCTAACGTGAACGTGGTGGAGGAAATGGTCAACATGATCGAGACCCAGCGCGCTTACGAAATCAACTCTAAGGCCATCTCTGCGGTGGACGGCATGTTGAAGTTCTTGAACCAAAACATCTGATTGAGGTTCAACATGATTGCCCTTCGTTTCCTCGCGCTGGTCGCCATCGTTTATCTGTTGCAAGGCTGCGCCGCCGAGCCCGTCGACATGGTGCTGCGACCTTCACCCGATTTTCAACCGGTGTACCCGCTTGCCGCTGACCGGCAAAAAATTGCCACCGGCGGCATTTACAGCAACCGGCAAAGTGATGCCTGGTTTGGCCGCGGCCGCAATTACCAGGTGGGCGACATCATCACCGTGTTGTTGAATGAATCCACACAAGCCGCACGCACACAAAACACCGACGTGAGCCGCGAGTCTAAGAACTCACTGCCTTCGGGTTTAAATACGCAACTGGGCACCATGTCTCCTTTCTTAAAAGGCATTGACGTCACCGCCAACAACAACAGCTCCAAGGGCGCAGGCAAGGCAGACCAACAAGCCTCGTTGTCTGGCTCAGTCGCTGTAACGGTGGTTGAGATTTTGGCCAACGGCAACTTGATGGTCCGTGGCGAGAAAAAACTCGGCTTGTCTGAAGGGACTGAAGTCATTCAAGTCTCAGGCGTCATTCGTCCTGAAGACGTGGGCCCCAACAGCACCGTGCAATCGCGCCGCTTGGCCAATGCACAAATCGCTTACCGCGGTTCGGGTGATTTGGCCAATGCCACCAAAGCCGGCTGGGGTACCAGCTTGATGCACAAGTACTGGCCTTTCTAAGTATGAAAAACTTTTCTTCTTTTCTGCGCGTTTGCGTGACCAGCCTGTGTATCTTGGCTGCAGGTGCGGCGCAAGCTGACCGCGTCAAAGACATCGCCACGCTCGCCGCCCAACGCCCCAACCAATTGATTGGTTACGGTTTGGTGGTCGGCTTGCAAGGCACGGGCGATGACGCCTCGGTGCCGTTCACCACGCAAAGTATGAAAGCCATGCTGGCGCAAATGGGTGTGCGCATTGACGGTCCTTTGACAGACTTTGAACAAGCTGCCACAGCAGCGCGTGTGGATATCAAAAACACCGCGGCTGTGTTGGTGACAGCTGACCTGCCTGGTTTTGCCAAACCTGGTCAACGCATTGACATCAATGTGTCTGCGATTGGTAAGGCTTCTAATTTGCGCGGCGGTAGCCTGATCATGACGGCCATGCGCGGTGTGGACGGCGAAATTTATGCCTTGGCCCAAGGTGCTTTGACGGCGACTGGCATTGATGCCAGCGCGGCAGGTTCTAAAGTGCAAATTGGTGTGCCTACCTCGGCACGCATTCCTGGCGGCGCGATTGTGGAGCGCATTGTGGACACGCCTTTTGAGTCTGCTGAAAACGTGATCTACAACATCCGTGAAAACGATTTCTCCACCACGACTGCTATCGTCAACGCGATCAATAAAAAATTTGGCGGCGATGTGGCACAAGCCATTGATGGTGTATCGGTATCGGTACGAGCCCCTCAAAACTTGAATCAACGTGTGGCATTCATGAGCATGGTGGAGGCCTTAGAGGTCACGCCAGGTGAGCCACCCGCACGTGTGGTCATCAACTCACGCACAGGCACGGTGGTGATTAACCGCTCGGTGCGCGTCACGGCAGCGGCTGTGTCGCATGGCACCATCTCGGTCGCCATCACGGCCACCAACGAAGTGTCTCAACCCAACATGCTCGCCGGTGGCCAGACCACCGAAGTGCAAAACGCCGACATCAAAGTGGCTGAGCCGAACAAGCCCATGTTCTTGTTCCAACCCGGTGTTGAGCTGCGTCAAATTGTGGATGCGGTCAACCAAGTGGGTGCCACACCTTCTGCTTTGATCGCCATTCTTGAAGCCTTGAAAAGCTCTGGCAGCTTGCGCGCCGAGCTGGTCATCATCTAAACGAGTACGGATATGAGTAGCCCCGTTGACACCTCCTCCTCCAAGTCCTACATGGACTTTTCGGGCCTGGGCGAGTTGCGCGGCAAGGCTCAGCAAAACCAAGACAAAGCGCTGAAAGAATCAGCGCAACAGTTCGAAGGTTTGTTCATCCAAATGATGATGAAGTCCATGCGTGAGGCCAATGCGCCCATGAAGGACGAAGACAACCAATCACAAGCCATGGAAACGTTTGAAGGCATGTTTGACAAAGAAGTGTCTTTGCAAATGTCCAAGCGCGGTGCCATGGGCGTGGGTGCATTCATGGAACGTGCTGTCAAACAACAAGGCACGCCACAACCCAGCACAGACGCTTTGCTCAAAGCACGTGGCAAAGGTGTGCCCTTGAATCCCAAGCAAGAACCCATGGCCTTGCCGACGGCGACAGATTTGGCCAAAGGCATCCTGATGGAGAAACCTGCGCGCATCAAGAGCTTGCAAGAGTTCAAGATGCCTTTTTCTGGGGGTGTTAAATGAGTGACATGCTTGGCATCAGCAGTGGTGCAATTGGGGCTTATCAACGTGCATTGAGCACGGTGAGTAACAACATTGCCAACGTCAATACCGAGGGCTACTCGCGTCAAGATGTGGTGTTGGCAGACTCTGCGCCTAAAAAATTAGCCAGCATGTATGTGGGTACTGGTGTGATGTTGCAAACCATCAAACGCCAGTTCGATGCGTTTGCTGAATCGAATTTGCGCAATAGCACCAGTGATTTATCGAGCCAAAAGCCCATGGTGGATTACGCCAAACGCGTGATGGACATCATGGGTGACAAGAGTGTTGGCTTGAGTTCTGCTTTAGATAATTTCTTTGCTGCAGCGGGCTCGTTGTCTGCTGACCCAGCCTCTAGCGTGCTGCGCACCAGTTTCATGACCAGCGCAGATGGCGTTGCTTCTCGGTTCGGCGAGCTTTCATCGCAGATGAATTTGATCTCGACGGAAACTCGGCAAGGCTTGGAAAGTGCGGCAGCAAGCGTCAATACCTTGACCAGTCAACTTGCTTTGATCAACCAAAGCTTGACGAAATCACCGAACTTAGAAAGTCAGCCCGCTGAACTGTTGGATCGTCGTGATTTGACCTTGCGCCAACTGTCTGACCTGGTTCGCACAAAAGTGACGTTTTCGACCAACGGCACGGTCACGGTCAGTTTAGGCACGACCATGACGCAAGGCTTGGTGGTGGATGGCAATAAGTCGCGTCCCATCGGCATCAACAGTGCGGTGAAAGACAAGGTTGAGCTGGTGCTTGACCCTTATGGCAAAACTGAATCGCTTTCTAGCGTCAGTGGCGGCCAAATTGGCGGCTATCAAAACTTCATCAGCCAAGTTTTAGAACCTTCGCAAAAAAACTTAAGTGCTTTGGCGCGCACATTCGCCACCGAAGCCAACGCGATTCAAAAGAACGGCATCGATGGTTACGGCCAAATGGGCCAAGACCTGTTTGCGTTTGACCCTGCCGCAACCAGTGATGCCGAAGGCATTCGCCTCGCCTTGAACGACGGCATGCGTATTGCCACTGCGGCACAGTTCCGCGTGAGTGAAGGTAATACAAACGTCACAACAACGCGTGCCAGCGTGAAATTCACTGGCCAAACACCGGCCACAGCGCTGAGCAATAGCCAGCTGGTGAACAACCCAAACAAAAGTGCCGCTGTCACTTTCAAGGTGGATGGCGCACACGTTTACACACCGGTGACTTCTTTGTCTGCGGGTGTCAAAGCCACCTTCTATTTAGATCAAGCTCAACCCGGCCAGCAATTGCAAGTGATGACACGCGATGGCCGCCAGCTGCTGGGGCACGCACTGACTGAGACTGAAAAATTTCAGCTCTTCACGCCTGCGAACGGTTTTGCACCCAACGCCAATTACAGCGATGCGTATTTAAATCAATCCGGTGCAAAGGCATACCGTGGCATTGATATGTTCTATGGCGCCAAAGCCACGGTGTTGTACGGACAAAACTTTGATCAATACGGCGCTGCGGGCACCTCCATTCCGTTGCCTGCATCGATGGATACTGCACGCATCTCATCTGCAGATTTCAAAATAGCAGCCGATGCACTCACACTCAATGGCGTGTCACTGCCGCAGTTTGATGGCGCCACATCATCTGCCATCACCATTGCAGATGTGAAAGTCGGCACTGCTGCGACACCGTTTACGTTTCAAGCCTTGGTGGCCGGGCAGATTGTCAATGCGACTGTTCCAAGCTCTGCCACTGCCAATTTGACGGATCTCGCCACATCACTCAATACCAGTTTGCAGTCGCGCGGACTCTTTGCTGTGACGATCAACAATGGTGCAGATTTACGCATCACGGACTCCAAAGGGCGTGACATCAGTGGTGTTTCATTGAAACCCACGTCAACCCTTTCGGGTGCATCTGTGGGTGAGATCAATGTCAGTTCAGCTTCGGTCCAAGTGGCCAACTGGATCAATGGCTCTTCGCAAGCGATGGTGGTGAACCCGCAGTTTGGCGCTGGCGCAAACCCTGGTTTTTCTAAATTTCAAGCGACAGTGGGCGGTGTTCATTTCGATTTGGATGTTCACACTTCCACAGATTTGGCAAGTTTGGCAACTAATTTGCAACAAGCTTTCCGTACGCAAGACAAGGGATCTTCGATTTCAGTTGTAGTGGACGGAACCAACTTCAAAGTCACAGACGCGCGTGGACGCGCATTCAAAGATTTTTCTTTGAATCCAGCAGATAGCACCTCCTTAGCAACAGGTGGCAAGGTCACGATCACGAACAGCAATCTGTCGCAAACCAATGTGCGAGCAGAAGTTTTCTCTGAGTTACGTGTGCCAGTGGCCCAGTTGAATTTATCTAAAGCGCTGATGATCAATGGTCAATCCATCACTGGTTTTAAAACAGCCAGTGAGTTGGTCGATCGCATCAATGCATCCAGCTCAGGTGTCACTGCCAGCATTGAAGCCAACGGTGAGCTGGTCATTTCAGACCCGCTGGGCAGCCCCATCACGATCAACCCCACCACAGACGGTAATGCGTTGGATATCCAACCTACTTCTTATGGTGGTCAGGTGCGCATGGTGCAAGTGTTGCGTGACATGCTGGTGCCAGCCACGGATGTTGACTTGAAAAAACCACTTCAAATCAACGGCATCAATTTGAGCCAGAGCGCTTACGACTTACCTGCGTCTTCTTCACAAAGTTATTCGGTTGATTTCGGATCTCCGGTTCAATCTGTATCGGCAACAACACCTCAAGCTTTAGCGGCTGCATTAAATAGCAATACTGATTTTGCTGCGGGCTTTAAAGCCTCCGTGACTGGCGCGCGCTTGGTGATTTCCCCTTTAAGTGCGGATCTCTCGGATGCTGACATTGCAAACCGTTTCACGGTCAAATCAAGCGGCGATGCCCTGGTGCCACAAGGCACACTCAAAAAGCTATCTGATTTGGTCGATCGCATCAGTGCAAGCAGTGACGCCACAGGCGTTGTGGCGGCCTTGGACATCAACGGTGACTTGCAGCTCAGCACCACCGATGAAAAAGGGACTCGTTCAATTTCAATCGGACCAGGCAAAGATGCGACAGGTCAATACGTGGCCAACGCATTGGGTTTAGAGCCTGCTGATTTTGATGTCACTGCACGTCTCAAGCGCATGCAACTGAACCCGGACTTCAATGCCGACATTCGCATGTCTTTTGGCTCGGCAGGTGATCCTTCTGATTTGTCAAAAATCGGCCTGCGCACCGGTGCCTATGTTCAAAACGGTTCCCCTGATGACTTGCTGTTGTTTGTCACGGGTAAAGGAGCCGCCAATGTGTCAGTTGGTTATCAAGGGCAGCCCGACAACGTGCGCGATAGCTTACGTAGTCAGTCACTCAGCGTGAAGTTCACGGCCGCTGACCGGTACAGCATCATTGACACCAAAACGGGCACTGAGTTGGCCGACCGTCAGTACGACCCCAGCGTGCTTGAGCCTGTGATTGATTTTGAAGGTTTGCAAATCAAACTCAGCCATGCGCCTTCGGTGGGCGACAGCTACAAGATTGATGGCAACTACGACGGTTTGGGCAACAACGTCAACATGCTTGACATGGTTGATTTGAATAAGAAACCAGTGACCAACGGCAAAACCATTGCCAACACCTACATTGACCAAATCAACAGCGTGGGTAACTTGGCCCAGCAAGCCAACATCACGCAACAAGCGTTGACGGTGGTGAACGACCAAGCCATTGCTGCGCGCGACAAAGTGTCTGGCGTGAACTTAGATGAAGAGGCCGCTGCTTTGATTCGCTACCAACAAGCCTACCAAGCTTGTGCCAAGGTGATGCAGACATCGGGCCAGCTGTTTGACACCATCGTGCAAATTCGGTGAACGAGGTAATACATTATGAAAATTTCAACCAGCCTCTATTTCAATAAAGCCACCACACAGCTTGGCAACGTGCAAGGTGAGCTGTCTAAAACGCAAGAGCAACTTTCGTTGGGTAAGCAAATCGTCAAGCCCAGCGACGCGCCCGACAAGGCGGCCTTGGTGACACGTCTTGAATCTGAGCTCAGCCGTCAAACCGGCTACCAAGACACATTGAAAGCCGTCAACATTCGATTGACCGCCGAAGAAACGGCGCTTAAAAACACCAGTGATGTGATGTATCGCATCAAAGAACTGGCCGTTCAAGCTGGCAACGACACCTTGAGCCCTCAAGACCGTCAAAGTGTGGCACTTGAGCTGAGCAACTTGAAAGACCAAGTGCTCAGTTTGGCTAACAGCCAAGATACCAATGGCAATTATTTGTTTGCAGGCAGTCGCACAGGTGTGCCTGCTTTTAGCAAAGATGCCTCAGGTCGTGTGCTTTACCAAGGTGACCAAGCCCGCATGAAAGTCAACGTAGGCGACAGCCGCCGCATGAACCTCAATATGCCGGGCTCTGACGCATTCACCCGTGTGGTGCGCGATGACGGCAAAGGCGGGAAAGTGGGCGTTGACTTCTTTCAATCCTTGGATGACCTGGTCACTGCCGTCAAAGCTGGCGATCACAACAACATACAACGCGGCATTGCAGAAGCAGACACTTTGCAAAACGGCATCAGCCAAGGCTTAGGCCAAGTGGGTTCTGACTTGGCCATTGTGGACATGCAAAACACCGTGCTTGACCAAGTCGTGTTGCAACTCAAGACCACACGTTCTGATGTGGAAGATTTGGATTACACCTCCGCCATCACCAAAATGAACAAAGACCAATTGGCCTTGGAAGCCGCGCAAAGTAGCTTTGCCAAGATTTCTCAATTGAGCTTGTTTAAGTATTTGGGATAACGCTCTAAAGTTATTTCAAATCGTTCCGACTTCATTGGATAGATCATGGCGACTACTGCAGTTTCATCCTCAACTTCTTCTGCGACTACCGCAGCAGCTTCTACGACTGCGGCCAACATTGCAGCAGCCAATAAGGCCGCTGCGCAAAAAATTATGTCATCCCTGAGCGCTGGCTCGGGTGTGGATACAGCATCATTGGCACAAAACTTGGTGGATGCTGAAAAAACGCCACAAGTCAACGCCATAAATGCCAAGATCAGCAAAAATGATGCTCGCGTTTCAGGTTATTCAGCTGTGGCTTTTGTGCTGTCTGATCTCAATACAGCATTTACCGCGTTAAAAGACCAAAATAGTTTTAACTCGGTTACACCAAATAACAGCCAGCCTAATGCCTTTTCGGTAACTGCCACTAGTACTGCTGCGGTGGCCAATCATGATGTTCAGGTATTGCAACTAGCCAAGGCTCAACGGCGGGTTAGTGATGGTTTTGCAAGTGCCAGTACCCCGATCAATGGTGGCAGATCCATGCGTTTGCAATTCGGCATTGGCTCAACTGATACTTGGACACCAACGTTAAGTACTGTCCAGGGGCACGACGTTACGACTGAAACTTCGCAAGTTAAATTCACAGCTTTGCTTTCTGGTCAGTCCATCACGGTGGCGGGCTTAACTTACACGGCCTCCCAAGATCTGACACCACAGCAGGTTGCAGCCGCATTTTCAGGTTTGGCGGAGAGCGCGCTCAGTCCGGCTGATACAACACAAGGCGCTTTCAGTGGAGCCTTGATGGGTTTCAATGCCAGCGTTGCCAGCGGTGAAAATATTACGTTCACGAGTACGACCGCTGGAAGTGTGGCTGATATTGCAGTCACCACATCGATCGGTGTAGCTGCACCTATCGTCACAACTTCGCAAGGACGAGCAGCCGAGACAGAAACCTCTGCAATTACATTCAAAGATATGGCGATTGGCCAATCGGTGACTGTTGCGGGTTTGACTTACACCGCTACACAAGCGACGTCGGCTGCAGAAGTCGCTACCTTATTCTCTGGCATGACTGCCAGTTCGACGACGCCAACCAATCCTGCCAAAGGTACTTTTTCTGGTGCTTTGACAGGCTTTAATTCGGGACTCAGTTCGGGGGGGACGTTAAACTTTGCCAGCACCACATCTGCTACCAATGTTGCTGATATAGCTGTGAGTGGTGCGAAGGTGTCTATCTCGTTACCTGCTGGAAGAGATACACCGCAAGACATAGCTGATTTCATAAATGCAGGGAATACAGGTATTACCGCAGCTGTTGTGAATACTGGAGATGGATCGGCTTCACCATACCAACTTGTTTTGACAGGTGCTAGTGGATCAACAGGGGCATTCACACTCAACACGTCTTATGCCGGTTCTGATGGTATGTACGGCAGTACACCCGCTGCGGGCGGTTCTGGATTGAATTTTTCAGGTGTGAAAGCTGGTGATCAATCCGCAACAGATGCACGAGTGAAAATAGACGGCATTTCGTACACACGCAGTACCAATTCATTGACTGATGTCATGCCTGGTGTGACCATTGATATAAAAGATGTCACCATTGGCAGTGCAAGTTTGGCGATGGTGCGTGACACGACTGCCATTAAAGATAAATTCAATACGCTTGTTTCTTCATACAACGATGCCATGAGCATGTTGGGTGTTGTGACAGATCCCAAATCAACTGTTGCTACCTATGGTGCTACATTGGTTGGTGACTCAACTGTTCGAAGTATTCGTACTCAAGTTCGCGCGATGGTGCAAGGTGCTTCTACAACGCCCGGCGCAAGCATCACGTCTATGTGGCAATTGGGTATCAAGGTAGACCAGGCCGGCGTGATGAGTTTGGATGCAACGAAGTTAGACGCTGCTTTATCGAATAGTTTTTCCGATGTTGTGAAAACTATGACGGGCAACACCAATGGCTTGAGTGCATATAGCGTTCAACCTGCGGGTTTTGCTGGCGAGGCTGTTCGTAAACTTACCAAATTAGTCAGCGCAACAGGTCCGATCGTTAGTAACAGTGATAACGCCACGACACAAAATACCAAATACCAAGATCAATTGTCCAAGCTTGATACCCGTATGACGGCATTGCTTGCTAGATACACCAAGCAGTTTGCTGCTATGAATAGCATTGTTGGCAACGTAAATAGTCAAAAGACAAGCTTGAAGGCCACTTTTGATGGGATGATGGCGGCTTATACGGGTAAGTAAATACTGAGTTCTTTTTGACTCATTAATTTTTTAATTTCTTCGCTAAAGTTTTTGGCGGAGATGTCGATCCCATCCGTAGCAGCTTTCATTTGAATCAGCTAAGTGCTGAGTCAAACTTTTCTAAGCTGAAAAGGGGGATCTCATGATTTCAGATATTTCGTTAAATTCGCTTGGCGCAACAACCAATGTTGTTGGCCATTCAGTTGTGGCGCCCGCGGTATCGGGTGGCTCTGGTGTGCCTGTGCAAACTGAGGCGAAAAGTTACATCACAGCAATCCCTAAAGCTGAAATAAAAATTGACTTTGAACGCGAAAGTCAAAATTTGCGAGACGCGATTGGCAAACTCAACGACATGATGGCTGCGGGAGCGCGCAACGTCAGTTTTGCAATGGACGAAAAATTAGGTCGTCCTATTGTTTATATAAAAAATGCAAAGACGGGTGAAATTGTTCGTCAAATTCCTAATGAAGTCATTGTGCAACTTGCGCACAGCATTGAAGACTTCAAAGGGTTGCTCCATAACGAAAAAATCTAAATTTCGTTAAAGTAATTTTCCCACGCGCCGAATCATTGGTTATCAAGAGAACTTCTTGTAACTTCTTCAACTGAATTTTTTTGGACTATTAAGGAGAAACACCATGTCCGTTATCAACACCAACTTAAAAGCTCTCGATGCGCAAGCTTCTATGGCCAGCGTTGAGCGCAAGATGCAAGCGTCCATGGAGCGTCTCTCCACTGGTCTGCGCATTAATAGTGCCAAAGACGATGCTGCTGGCTTGGCAATCACCAATCGCATGACTTCACAAATTCGCGGTTATGCAGTTGCAATTCGCAATTCGAATGACGGATTGTCGATGTCTCAAACTGCTGAAGGTGCAATGGGTCAAGTTAACAGCATGCTGCAACGCATGCGTGAATTGGCTGTTCAGTCTGGAAACGGTGCGGTAACTAATGCTGATCGTTCCTCTATTCAGTTGGAAGTTACTGAACTCAAAAAAGAAATTCAAAATATCGCTCTCAAGACAAACCACAACAACATCAATCTGTTGGATGGTTCTGCTGGCAAGATCGAATTGCAAACAGGCGTCAATGCTAACGATCGCATGACCATTGGCTTTGACTCCATGCAAACCAAAGACATCGGTCAAGGTGCTCGCGCTTCTTTGTCATCTATCAGCGGTACTGCAACACTAACTCCAGCAATGTCGAGTGGTGATTTGGTTTTGAACGGTGTTGTTGTTGGCGCCTCATTGACTACAGATGACTCGTTGTCATATGCAAACAAAGATGCCAGCGCGATTGCCAAAGCTGCTGCTATTAACCGCGTGTCTGATACAAGTGGCGTACATGCCACAGTAGGCGACACCACGGTCTACGGTACTGCAATGACATACGCTGCAGGCTCAGGCGCTATCACCGTGAACGGTGTGGCAACTGCTTCAGTGGCTGCCAACGCTGACCTTGAAATCACTCGTGATGCCATGGTCACAGCCATCAACAATATCGCTCAACAAACTGGTGTGATCGCTACCAATACGCATGATGATATTCAAGGTGTTACCTTGAAAGCTGCCGATGGCCGCAACATCACGTTGGCTTTGGGTGGTACGTTGACCTCTGCTAACTCAGGTTTAGCTACAGCGGACACTTATGTCGGTAACTATTCTCTGAACACGCTGGATGGCTCTGCTATCAACATTTCGCAAGAAGTGGACAAGAACGTTAACAATGCAGGTCTCAATACGGGCACCTTCAAACCAAACGTGGCACAAGCCTCAACTATTGACCGTGCAACTGCAGCCGCAGGTGCAGCGCCTAGTACCACCACCACAGGTGTGTTGGGCGGTAACACTTTGGTGTTGAATGGTGTAGGTATTGATGCTGCAATCGGTAGCGATGACGATGCGTCCAACACTTACGCTACATCTTCGACCAAAGCTGCCAGCGCTATTGCTATTGCTGCTGCCATCAACAAGAAAACCGACATGACTGGTGTGCGTGCTGTTGCCGAAGCCAACGTGTTGCGTGGTACAGGTTTTGCAGCAGGTGCAGTGTCTGATTTGAACATCAACGGTGTGACGATTGCCATTAACTTGGACGCCGGTTCAAACCGTGACGATGTGCTGACTGCTGTTAACAAGTATTCGGGCCAAACAGGTGTAGTAGCCTCTGCCTGGGGTGCTGGTGTGCAATTGACTGCTGCTGACGGTCGTAACATTTCGATCGGTAGCTCGACAGGTACAGCAGCTGAATTGGGTTTGACTGGCGTTGATGTGGGTACCAACAACACAGCCGCGGCTGTGGTGACTCACTACGGTAACGTTCGCCTCGAGTCTGACAAGGCATTCACAGTTGCCAGCGGTAACGAAGGCAACGACAACTTCGCGTTGCTGGGTTTCCGTCGCGGCTCTTTCGGTGGCGCTGACAATGGCTTGAAGATTGCTGATGTTGATGTATCTACACAAGCTGGTTCTGCCAACGCGATTGTGGCGATTGACTCTGCAATCGATACCGTTTCTGCAGCGCAAGCTCGTAGCGGCGCTTACTCCAACCGCTTGGAAGCTGTAGTGAGCAACTTGACCGAGTCAAATCAAAACATGTCTGCTTCACGCAGCCGTATCTTGGACACTGACTACGCGACAGAAACCACGAGCTTAGCTAAGTCGCAAATCATTTCGCAAGCTGCCACGGCGATGTTGGCTCAAGCGAACCAATCGGCACAAGGCGTGTTGTCTTTGTTGAAGTAAGCGATTTTCACAGCTTGCTGTGATATCCAAAAGGGGCAAGTTTTTACTTGCCCCTTTTTTATGAATAGGTACTGTTTTTATTGAATTGATTAGTTCTAAAAATCTATTTATTAGAAATAATTTGCCGTTTCGCTAAAGTTTTTCCTGTTCAGTCCGATTAAGCAATCACCTGCGGTATGTTTTTTGCGAGTAGGTGGGTTGATGTCAATCCGCCGACGCATTGACGCTAATTAAGGACTGAAAATGGCTACCTCTGTATCACTGAATCTCAATACAACCTCTGGGGGTGGAACTACTTTTGGTTCTGGCACGGACGTTTCTGGGTACACCGCCAATCAGTTGGCCAGTCTGACGGTCAAGCAAATTGCTAACCTCAGCACCAGCCAAGTGGCAGCCTTGAGTGCTTCGGCGTTCTCAAATCTCTCATCTCCACAAATTCAAGCGTTTAGTGCCAGTAATTTGGCGGTTTTATCCACTGAGCAATTGACGGCTTTGTCTACATCGCAGATCTCTGCGTTGTCGGCAACCCAGGTTAAGGCTTTCACGACAGGGCAAGTAGCCGCCCTCACGAGTGAGCAAATTGGCGCAGTCAGCGGTACCCAATTAGCAGGTTTCAATGTGTCGCAGGTTCAGTCCCTGTCGACCAGTCAAATTCAAAGCATCACCAATTCAGCCATCAAGTTGTTGACCGTCGACCAAATGTTTGGGTTGATCACGTCCCAAATTGCAGCCTTGGGCACAGCCCAGTTGGCAGCTTTGGAGGCCAAGCAGATTGCTGCGATGGAAACCACCGATGTGGCAGTTTTGAGCACCTCGCAGCTTTCTGCACTCAGTGCCACTCAAGTGCAAGCCTTGAAGACGGCTCAAGTGGCGGCTTTGACTACAGCGCAAGCTGGAAGTTTGAGTACTGCACAAGTGGCTGCACTGTCGTCTGCTCAGGTTAGTGCTTTAGAAACTGCAGATTTAGCGCAGTTCAATACCAACCAATTACAAGCCATGGCAGCCAATGCCTTGAAAGGTATGACTGCGGGTCAAATCACTTCGCTTTCAACCAGCCAAGTGCAAAGCCTCACGGCGACCCAAATTGCAGCCTTAGATGCCACGCAAGCAGCGGGTATTGAAACGGCCGATTTGGTTGTGATGTCTTCTACTCAGTTGCAAGCACTCAGTGCTAAGGCTATCGCTGGTTTGACCACTTCGCAAGTGGCTGCGTTGACTACCGCACAGGTGGACAAGCTCACTGCAGCACAAGTCTCATCATTGACCACGGCGCAAGTCCTAGCATTGACCACGGATCAAGCACAAAAACTCACAACGACTCAAGTTGCTGCATTGTCTGCAACGCAAGTCAAAGCGTTGGGCACAGATGATCTGGCTGCTTTCTCGTCCTCGCAAATTCAATCATTGAGCGCCTCAGGCGTGGGCTCCATGTCAACGGCTCAGGTGGCAGCGATCACCACGGCTCAAGTCGACAAATTGACGGCTGCGCAAGTGCAAGCCTTGAGCACAGCTCAGGTGGCTGCGCTGACCAATGCCCAAGTGGGCAAGTTGACGACCAGCCAGGTGGCTGCGTTGTCGGCTCAACAAATTGTGGGCATGGAAACGGCTGATCTGGCCGCCTTGTCCAGCGATCAACTTCAATCCCTCAGTGCGTCTGCAGTGGCTGCGTTGAGCACAGCGCAAGTGGCATCGATTACCACCGCACAAATCAGCAAACTGACGGCTAACCAAGTCAAAGCTTTGTCTAGCACTCAAGTGGCTGCCTTGACGGAAGCACAAGTGGGTGAGTTGACAACAGCGCAAGTGAGCGTGTTGTCTGCTACTCAAGTCAAAGCGCTGGTAACAGCTGATGTTGCTAAGCTGAGTACGGCGCAAATCCAAGCGGTGACTGCTTCTGCAGTGGCCGCGATGAGCACAGCGCAAGTCAAAGCCCTGACGACAACCCAAGCTGAAAAACTCACAGCGGCTCAGGTGGCCTCGTTGACAGCCACACAAGTGGCTGGTTTGGATACAGAAGATTTGGCGAAATTCTCGTCAAGCCAATTACAAGCTTTGAATGCCACGACGGTGGCTGCATTGAGCACGACACAAGTTGCGGCATTGACCACAGACCAAATTGACAAACTGACAGCGACACAAGTCAAAGCCTTGACGACAGCACAAGTGGCTGCGTTGACTGCTGCACAAGTGCCTAAGCTGACCACTACGCAAGTGGCAGCATTGACAGCTACACAAGTGGTTGGCTTAGAGACAGCTGACCTTGCTGCCTTGGATTCATCGCAATTGCGCGCATTGAACGTCTCTGCATTAGCTGCTTTGAGCACAGCGCAAGTGGCTGCAATCACGACGGCACAAGTGAGCAAGTTGTCGGAAACGCAAGTGCAGTCGTTGACTGCGGCTCAAGTGACTGCGATGAGTGGTGCACAGCTCAAAGAGTTGACAACCAGTCAGGTGGCTGCGATGTCGGCTGCGCAAGTTAAGGCTATTGAAACGGCTGACTTGGCGCAAATGAGCACAGCACAGTTGCAGTCGTTGAGCAATGCTGCAGTGGCAGCGTTGAGCACGGGCCAAGTGGCGGCGTTGACGACAGAGCAAACCGCAAAACTCACTACGGCTCAAGTTAGTGCGCTAACCAATACGCAAATTACGGCATTAACTACTGCACAAGCAGGCGCCTTAACCACAGCGCAAGCAGCTGTGCTGACAGCGACACAAGTTAAGGCTATGGAAACGGCAGACTTGGCTCAACTGGCAGGTGCCAAGATCAAGACCATGAGCTTGTCTGCAGTTGCTGCTTTGAGTGCTGACCAAATCACTGCGTTGGGTACAGAGCAAACGTCTAACCTCACAACGACTCAAGTTGCTGCATTGTCTGCAACGCAAGTCAAAGCGTTGGGCACAGATGATCTGGCTGCTTTCTCGTCCTCGCAAATTCAATCATTGAGCGCCTCAGGCGTGGGCTCCATGTCAACGGCTCAGGTGGCAGCGATCACCACGGCTCAAGTCGACAAATTGACGGCTGCGCAAGTGCAAGCCTTGAGCACAGCTCAGGTGGCTGCGCTGACCAATGCCCAAGTGGGCAAGTTGACGACCAGCCAGGTGGCTGCGTTGTCGGCTCAACAAATTGTGGGCATGGAAACGGCTGATCTGGCCGCCTTGTCCAGCGATCAACTTCAATCCCTCAGTGCGTCTGCAGTGGCTGCGTTGAGCACAGCGCAAGTGGCATCGATTACCACCGCACAAATCAGCAAACTGACGGCTAACCAAGTCAAAGCTTTGTCTAGCACTCAAGTGGCTGCCTTGACGGAAGCACAAGTGGGTGAGTTGACAACAGCGCAAGTGAGCGTGTTGTCTGCTACTCAAGTCAAAGCGCTGGTAACAGCTGATGTTGCTAAGCTGAGTACGGCGCAAATCCAAGCGGTGACTGCTTCTGCAGTGGCCGCGATGAGCACAGCGCAAGTCAAAGCCCTGACGACAACCCAAGCTGAAAAACTCACAGCGGCTCAGGTGGCCTCGTTGACAGCCACACAAGTGGCTGGTTTGGATACAGAAGATTTGGCGAAATTCTCGTCAAGCCAATTACAAGCTTTGAATGCCACGACGGTGGCTGCATTGAGCACGACACAAGTTGCGGCATTGACCACAGACCAAATTGACAAACTGACAGCGACACAAGTCAAAGCCTTGACGACAGCACAAGTGGCTGCGTTGACTGCTGCACAAGTGCCTAAGCTGACCACTACGCAAGTGGCAGCATTGACAGCTACACAAGTGGTTGGCTTAGAGACAGCTGACCTTGCTGCCTTGGATTCATCGCAATTGCGCGCATTGAACGTCTCTGCATTAGCTGCTTTGAGCACAGCGCAAGTGGCTGCAATCACGACGGCACAAGTGAGCAAGTTGTCGGAAACGCAAGTGCAGTCGTTGACTGCGGCTCAAGTGACTGCGATGAGTGGTGCACAGCTCAAAGAGTTGACAACCAGTCAGGTGGCTGCGATGTCGGCTGCGCAAGTTAAGGCTATTGAAACGGCTGACTTGGCGCAAATGAGCACAGCACAGTTGCAGTCGTTGAGCAATGCTGCAGTGGCAGCGTTGAGCACGGGCCAAGTGGCGGCGTTGACGACAGCTCAATCATCTAATTTGACGGCTGCACAAGTTGGTACTTTGTCTGCTCTACAAGTTTCTTCAATGGAGACTGCAGATTTAGCAGCTTTGACGACAGCTCAAGTTCAAAAACTGAGTGATGCAGCCTTGAAAGCCATCACGACCGCACAAATTGGCAGCTTGACTACCACGCAAGTGACAGCCTTGACGAACGCACAAGTGGGTAGCTTGACCAATGCACAGGTTTCAGCACTGAGTAGCGATCAAGTTGCTAGCCTCACAACCAGCCAAATCACTGCGCTGACAGCGACCCAAGTGGGGGCGCTTACCACTGCGCAAGTTGGCAAGTTGACGGCAGGTCAGATGGGTGCCTTGTCAGCGGTGCAAGTCAAAGCGATTGAAACCGCTGACCTGGTGAAGCTCACCACAGATCAAATTCAAGCTATCTCAAATACAGCGATTTCTGCATTGAGTGCAGACCAAGTCGTTGCATTGACAACCACACAAGTTGAAAAACTGACCACGGGTCAAATGGCCGCCTTGACCTCAACTCAAATCAAAGCCATTGAGACGGCAGACTTGGCTAAGCTCACCACCGCACAAGTGCAAGCCCTTAGTGCTTCTGGTGTGGCTGGGTTGACCACCGAACAAGTGTCTAAGTTGGACAACTCTCAACTTAAAGCTTTGAGCACAGCAGCGGTTGCTGCGTTGTCACAAAGTCAGTTGGGCGCATTGACCACGGCACAAGCATCGCAACTCACCACCGATCAAATGGCTGCCTTGACAGGCACGCAAGTCAAAGGGTTTGAAACAACTGACTTGGTCAAGTTGACTACGGACCAAGTGCGTGCCATGACGGCATCTGCTGTGGAAGCCTTGAGCTCCGCACAAGTGGCCAGCATGACGACTGCACAAGTGGCCAGCATGACAACGGCACAAGTGGCGAAACTCACGAATGTGCAATTGACCGCCTTAACCACAGCGCAAGCAGCCAACTTAGGCACCGAACAAGTTGCTGCCTTGACTGCGACACAGATTAAGGCTGTGAATACCGCTGATTTGACCAAGCTCAGCACAGCACAAATTGGCGCTATCAACAACTTGGCTGTGGCAGCCATGACTACAGAGCAAGTCAGTACTTTGACTAGCACTCAAGTAGGCGCATTGAGCACGGCACAAACTGCTGTATTGACGGCGGCACAAGTGCAAGGTGCAGGCACCAGCTTTATCGCAAGCTTGACCACAGATGCAATTGCCAGCTTGTCAAACGTACAAGCACGCGCCATGACGACCGATCAAGTTGTTGCATTGACTACTGCACAAGCCAGTGCATTGAGTACAACTGCGATCGCTGCTATGTCGCCCTCACAAATCACGTCCATTGCCATCGATGATTTTGCCAAGCTCACGACCTCGGCAATTCGTGCCATTGGCAACTCTGCGGTTGCGGTATTGACCACCACACAAGTGGCCAGCATGACAACCGACCAAGTGCAAGCTTTGTCTACCTTGCAAATGCAGCAATTGACGGCCAATCAAGTGACTGCTTTGACTACGGCGCAAGCAGCTGCCTTGACAAGCGCACAAGTGTCTGTGATGAGTTCAGCTCAAGTGGCTGGTTTTGAAACTGCAGATATTGCGGCCATGTCCACCAATGCAGTCGCCAGCCTGACTGCCAACCAAGTGAAAGCACTCAGCACAGCACAACTGGTTGCATTGACGACTGCGCAAACTGCAAGCTTGACAACTGCGCAAGTGGGTAACTTGTCTGCCACTCAAGTAGCCGGTATGGAAACTGCAGATGTTGCTGCCTTGACTACTGCACAAATTCAAGCCGTGACCACGGCAGCTGTTTCTGGCCTTAGCACCGCGCAAGTGGTTGCCTTGACTACGACACAAGTAGAGAAGTTGACGACCGCTCAATTGGCCACGTTGACATCTACCCAAGCTGCGGCTCTTGAGACTGCCGATTTGGTCAAACTGAGTACAGACCAACTCCAAGCCTTGACAGCCACAGCTGTCGCTGGTTTGACTACGGGCCAAGTCTCGGCCATCACGACAACCCAAGTGTCGGGTTTCAGTGGCAGCCAAGTAGCCGCTTTGACAACAAGTCAAGTCGCGGCCATCACTACCGCACAAACAGCCAAGCTGGGCACGGCTCAAGTAGCAGCGTTGACCAGCACACAGGCGCGTGCCTTGACTACAGCTGATCTGAGCACCCTCAACAGCAGCCAAGTGCAAGCGCTGACCACATCTGCTGTGGCCAACCTGAGCACGGCCCAAGTGAAGGCATTGACCACTGACCAAGTGGTCGCCTTGACCAGTGCACAAGCCAAAGCTTTCAGCACCGAACAACTGGCTGCATTGACAACAGCACAAACTGCCGCCATCACCACTGAGCAAGCCTCTGCGTTGAACGGCGCCCAGCTTGCTGCATTGCTCTCGGGCATGCAAGCATCTTCTTTGACCACCACCCAAGTGGCAGCCTTGTCTACCGCGCAAGTGGTGGCCCTGAGCACCAAACAAGTGAGTGAGTTGTCATCCACCCAAGTGTCAGCTTTGACCACTGCACAAATTGCTGCGATGGAAACGGCTGACTTAGCTGCCATGTCTACCTCTGCTGTGGCTGCCCTGAGTTCATCTCAAGCGGCTGCAATGACTACGGCGCAAGTAGCGGCGTTGACCACTGCACAAGCAGGTGCAATTTCTAGCGCTGCGGCTGCAGGCATTAGCGCTACACAAGTGGCTGTTCTGAAGACTGCTGATTTGGCTCAGCTCACGACAGCAGCTGTCGCAGCCTTGAGCGCTTCTGCTGTGGGGGGCTTGACCTCGGCGCAAGCCAGCAATCTGACCACCGCTCAATTGAGTAGCCTTACGACAGGTCAAGTTGCTGCACTCAGCACAGCGAATACGGCTGCGTTGACGACCACCCAAGTGGGTGTGTTAACCAGCGTCCAAGTTGCGTCTCTGACAACAGCCCAAGTGCGTGGCTTAGGTACAGCTCAAGTGGCGGCGCTGACGACTGCCCAGATCGACAAGTTGACGACCACCCAAGTGGGTGCGCTGACTGCGACCCAAGTCAAAGCGATTGAAACAGTTGATTTGGCTAAATTTACAGCTGAGCAAGTGGCTGCTATCAGCACCGCTGCAGTGTCTGGCTTGACCACGGATCAAGTTGTGGCCTTGACTACGGCCCAAGCTGATAAGTTGACGGCAGCACAAATGGGTGCTTTGAGCTCTGCTCAAGTAGGTGCCATTGAAACGGCGGACTTGGCCAAGCTGACCACTGAACAAGTGGCTGGTATCAGCACTGCTGGTGTGGCTGGACTTACTACCACGCAAATGGCAAAGCTGAGCTCTGACCAATTGGCAGCCTTGACGACTGCACAAACTGCAGCCTTGAGCACTGCCAACATCGCAGCCTTGACCACCGCCCAAGTGGACAAACTGACCACAGCACAAGTGGCGGCATTGACAACAACCCAAGTCAAGGCGATGGATGCTGAAGATGTGGCCAAGCTGACCACAGACCAAGTGGGTGCATTGACGACGGCAAACGTCGTGGCCTTGACCACAGCGCAAGCAGCGGTGATCACCAGTGCGCAAGTGGGTGCCTTGAGTACAGCTCAAGTGCGAGCACTAGAAACGGCTGATTTGGCTGCCATGACAACGGCAGCAGTGGCTAGCTTGTCATCTGACCAAGCCACCGCATTGACTACCGCGCAAGTGGTGGGCCTTACTTCTACACAAGCGGCAGTGTTGACCAGTGTTGCTGTGGGTGCTTTGAGCACTGCACAAGCTGCTGCAATGCAAACTGCTGATTTGGCTGCTTTGACCACCACGGCAGTTCAAGCCTTGACAACAGCTGCTATCGCTAATTTGTCGACTGCACAAGTTGCGGGTATGACCACTGCACAAGTTGCTGCATTGACTGTGGACCAAGTGGGCAAACTCACCACCGCTCAAGTAGCGGGTATGGGTACAGCCCAAGTGGCTGTATTGACCAGCAGCCAACTGGGTGCCATGACGACAGCACAAACACAGGCTTTGACTGCTGCTCAAGTGACTGCCTTGACCACGGCTCAGGTCAGTAAGTTGACGGATGCCAACATGGCAGTGTTGACCTCGACGCAAGTGAAGGCCATCGAAACAGCTGACTTGGCTCAACTGACCTCTAGCCAGTTGCAAGCCATCACGGCTGACAGCTTCAAGGCAATGACGGCGGACCAAGTGATTGCGTTGACAACAGCACAAGCCAGCCAATTGACGACTGCACAAGTGAACGTGATGAACGTGACACAGCTGCAAGCTTTGGAGTCATCTGACTTGCGTCAGTTGACCGATGCCCAAGTGCAAGCCATTACCACCACCGGTGTGAAAGGCTTGAGCGCTGAGCAAGTGAGCCAGCTCACCACGGCACAAGTGGCTGCCTTGACGACGGCTCAAGTGGGCGTGTTGACTGCTGACCAAGTGACCAACCTCACGACGGCACAAGCAGCTAGCTTGACAGCGACACAGTTGGCAGCATTCAGCACTTCTCAGTTGCGTGCTTTGGAGACTGCAGACTTCCAGCAAATCACGGGTGAGCAGTTGCAAGCCATCACCACAACAGGTATCAAGGCTTTGACTGCTGATCAAGTGGGTGCACTGACCACAGCACAAGCCAGCCAGTTGACCACCGCTCAGGTGAATGCCTTGAGCGCTACACAGCTGCAAGCAATCAGCACAGCCGCACTCAGCAAAATGACCGATAGCCAAATTCAGGCCATCACCACTGCGGGTGTGAAGGGCTTGTTGGCTGACCAAATCAGCAATCTGACCACGACTCAGTTGGCAGCCTTGACGACTACCCAAACTGCAGCCTTGTCGGCAGCCCAAGTGGAAAGCTTGACCACGGCGCAAGTCAGCGGCTTGACTGAAGCGCAAGTGACGGCCATGACCTCGACGCAAATCAAAGCCATTGAAACGGCGGACTTTGCCAAGTTGTCTGCTGCGCAGCTGCAAGCTATTACCACGGCGAACGTGGCCAAGCTCACGGCGGACCAATTGGCCAGCTTGACGACGGCACAAGTGAGCAAGTTGACCGAAGTACAAGTGGGTGCCTTGACAGCTAGCCAAGTTCAGTCCATTGAGACAGCAGACTTGCAAAAGTTGACTGACTCGCAAGTGGCTGCCTTGTCCACTAGTGCTGTGAAGGGCATGTTGGCTGAGCAAGTGAGCAGCTTGACAGCTGCCCAAGTGGCAGCGTTGACCACGGCCCAAGTGTCAGTATTGACTGCTGGCCAGGTGGAAGCATTCACTACTGCGCAAATTAGCGAGCTGACTGAAACACAAATTGCGGCAATGTCTACGGCACAAATCAAGTCGATTGAGACGACAGATGTGCAGAAGTTGACGGCGGCACAACTGCAAGCCATCACCACCGCAGGTGTGAAGGCTATGACGGCTGATCAAATCACGGCGTTGACTACAGCTCAAATTTCTGAGCTGACTGATACACAGGCTGCTGTATTGACCGTGTCGCAAGTGCAAGCCATTGAAACGGCTGACTTGCAAAAAATTGGCAACTTGCAGCTGCAAGCCCTGAGCACCGCGGCTATCCGTGGCATGAGCACAGACCAAATCAGCAGCTTGACTAATACGCAAGTGGCCAACCTGAGCACAGCACAAGTAGCGGTGTTGACGGCAGACCAAGTGGGTGCGTTTACAACAGCGCAAATTAGCAAGTTGACGGCGGACCAAGTGGGTGCATTGACGTCCTCACAAATCCGAACTATCGCGACGGATGATTTGCAACAGCTGACCAACTCGCAACTGCGTGCTATCACCACCGACGCTGTGAAAGCCTTGTTGGCTGAGCAGGTGACTGCGCTGACCACCGCACAGATTAGCCAGTTCACCGACACGCAAGTGGGTGTGATGACTGTGGCGCAAGCTCAAGCCATTGAAACGGCTGACTTGGCCGCCATGACCAACCTGCAAGTGCAAGCCCTGACCACAGCTGCTGTGCGTGGTCTCAGCACAGGCCAAGTGCAAGCTTTGACAGCTGGACAGTTGCCTAACTTGACCACGGCACAAGTGGCAGCACTGAGCACTGAGCAAGTGGTGGCTTTGACAACGGCGCAAGTGAGCAAGCTCACGGGTGACCAAATGGCTGCCATGAGTACAGCCCAAATTGCTGCCATCGAAACTGCAGATGTGCAACAACTGACAGCTGCACAGTTGCAAGGCATTACCACCGCAGGTGTGAAAGCCTTGACCACTGACCAAGTGGTGGCTTTGACGACGGCTCAAATCAGCAAATTGACGGCTGAACAAGTTGCAGTGATGACCACAGCCCAAATTGCCGCCATTGAAACAGCAGACATCGCCAAGATGACCAACGACCAAGTGGCAGCCATTACCACCGCAGGTGTGGTGGCCTTGGGCACGGAACAAGTTCAAGCCTTGACTGCTTCGCAACTGGCTAACTTGACCACTGCACAAGTGGCGGCCATTGAAACGGCAGACATTGCAGCATTGACCACGGGTCAAATCAGCAAGCTGACGATAGATCAAATGCCTGCATTGACTACCGCACAAGTGGCAGCCATTGAAACCGCTGATTTGGTGATGTTGACTAATTCACAAATTGAATCGATCTCTACTACGGGCATTGCAGCCCTCAGTACCGATCAGGTCAAGGTGATTACAACAAGCCAGATCAAAGCATTGACTGCGGCGCAAATTACGGCGTTGACTACTGATGTGTCAGTGGTTGCCACCGATCAGCTGCGACAGCTGAATGACGAGCAAGTGGCTGCCATCACCACAGCTGGTATCGCAGCGCTGACAACTGCGCAAGTGTCGAACTTGAAGGCTACGCAAGTGGCTGCCATGACGACCGCACAGATTGCTGCCATGGAAACGGCAGACTTAGCGGTGCTGACACAAGCTCAGTTGAATGCTATGTCTTCTGATCAGTGGACGGCGGTGAGCAGTAGTACGGCTGCTTTGACTGGCGGTAAGACTGCGCCTTATTAATAAATGGTATGTGTAACGCTCACTCAATGTATTTTTTGTATTGAGTGAGCCTTATTTCCCAAGCTAATAACTTTCGCATTCTTTGACGGGTGCATGCTTTGGCGTCTGAATAAAAGTCATTGAAAGTTTTCTATAGGTTATGGTGGCCTAAATTGTGTCTTTCATTCAGAATTACGATGACACTTTTTTGAAATTAGCTCCTCTGAATTAGTCTGTTGAAGTTAAGGCATCTTTGGGTTCTTGGCTTAAAAATTGCTTTTAATTTTCTGTCTAATAAACTGACATGACAATTTAAACCTAAGGAGTCAATATGGAAAAACCACTTTTCACTGCTCACAATATCCTTCTTGATGATGGAACCTATACAAAAGATCCCAGCCTTCCAGCAATGGCGAAAGATCCTAGATTTATCTCTGCTAAGAATATATTTGGATCAACCCTTCAAGGGGACCGTAGTCGGCTGAGAATTGCGGATCTTGGTTGTTTAGAGGGTGGGTATGCGACGGAATTCGCCCGACTTGGATATGATTCACTAGGTATCGAGGTGCGTGAGTCAAATTTCTCTGCATGCAATTACGTTAAATCAAAAACAGGCGATCTTAATAATTTAAACTTTTCAAGGGATGATGTCTTAAATATTGAGCGGTATGGGCGATTTGATGGAGTTTTTTGCTGTGGCCTCTTATATCACTTAGATAAACCAAAAGAGTATTTAAAAGTATTGGGAAAAGTTACGCGGAAAGTGCTTATTCTTCAAACTCACTTTGCATTAACAGATGACTTTAATCCATTAGGATTGGCTGATACTAAATTTCAGCTAAGTCCACTTCAAGAAAATGAAGGAATTGAAGGACGATGGTATCAAGAGTTCGATCATGATACTAAAGTAAGCGACAAAGAAAATATGCGCTGGTCCTCCTGGGAAAACCACAGATCATTTTGGCCTACACGAGAATATTTATTGCAGAGTATTTATGATGCGGGCTTTGAAACAGTCATGGAGCAATTCGACTCTTTGAAACCAAATATTATTCAAGGATTGGGACGGAATTATTATTCGGCAATGCGAGGAACTTTCATTGGAATAAAATCAAATCCATGAAATTTTTTTAAGAAAAAATGATTATATTAGTGGATTTTATTCCCACATCTATCTGCTTTAATACATAAAATAAGAGGTCTATTTTAAATATAGACCTCTTATTTTTTTGGATAAAGAATTATTGTCAGATTCGAAGTTTTTAACTAACTAACTCGCAAAGTATCATTTATTTAATTGGTTCTTTTTCTGGTGTTTATTACTTAACGCATTCGATGCACAAGCTTTCCATTGCTCTTAATGGTGAATAGGGTTCAAGTTCAACTATTTCACTAATTAAGTTACTTTCTTGAAACATAGTTTTTTCGATTGATTTAAATCCAATTCGATTTAAATGAAATTCAAGCATTTCATAATCCCAGCCACATTTGTGTTCATGATTATGCAGCATTCCCATAAATGCAGCTCCGCGAGGTTGATAAATTTCTAAATCATCCTTGAGAACTTCATTTCTGTATTTGTTGATAAAAAAATCATCCTTGGTGTAATATGATTTTATCCATAATTCCATGTCGGGAACTACGATACGATGGACGCCACCAATAGCTAATTTTTGATAAACTTCAGTCAATAATTTAATTCCATCTTTATATGATAAATGCTCCAAAAAATGAGAATGATACACAATATCTAAGCTGCCATCTTGAGCTGGAATCCCCTTCACTAAATCGTGATTGAACATGTATGTCCCAATGTTTCCAGCTAAATCCTTGTATATAGTATCTTGTGAAAGACTAGACCAGTAACCAATATTCAAGTAGTTTTTGATTAAATTTGCTCCGCAACCTAAATTCATTTTCTTAAATGAATTCAAATTAACTGAATTCATTTCTTCGTTTTCATGGATATTTTTCATTTGATTTTTTAATAAATAGAAATTTAAAGAAAATTAACAGCCAAAGTTAATCCGGCTTGAGTTAAGAGTTTTGATCGTTTTTCTTTTACTTCAATATCTGCAATTGGATGCCTCCTGTAAACATATAAATAATCTAATACAGCATTGAAATCTTGTGCGCTAGCAGTGCTGCCACGTCGATCAGTAGTTTCATCACTTACTTCATAGACACGAGAGCTAAGAATGGGGATGTGTGTAGGCATTTTTTTATCAAACACAGAAAGCAGAAAATCCCAATCTTCATAGGCGCGCATGTAAGGATCAAATTCAATGCCTTTCAAAATGCTTTTTGAAAATACATAGCATGACATATGTACTTGATTTTTCACATATACGTTTAGATCCAATGAGTTATTTAAGTTAATTATTTGTTCAGATAAGAATACAGGACCTTCTGGAAGGCGACGTTCTTTTACTACAGAGCAGTTGGAAAATATGACGCCAAGGTTAAGATATTCTTGATTAGATAGAAGTGTCTTGAGATAATTTGGATGCCATGCATCATCATCATCTAAGAAAATAATATTTTCACCATTAGCTAATGCTAATCCTATATTTCTACTTGCTGATGGTCCTGGGGGGCCATTTCTTTTTATATATATATCGTTGTTTGATAGATGTTTTTCACAAATCGAATACGTGGCAGCGTCCGTAAGATCTGATATAACGATAATTTCTATTAAATTGTCTAGGCCTTGTGCACGAACTGAAATTAGCGCTCGGTCTAATAATTTTGAACGCTTATGCGTGGGGATAATTACGGAGAATTTTGGTGTAATTAATTTCATGACTTAATTTATTTTCATTTTCGAATAAAAATTATCTTCTATGTTCTTGGCCATACTTCTAAGGCGAAATTGGTAATCGGCTAAATTTGTTGGAATTTTTTGGCGAAGATTACTGGTGTGTGCAGAATCTTTGCTGAGACGTATGCAAATATCAAAATATTCTGAAAATGTGCTGCCAATCAATTCAGTTAATCCGATGTTACTGAGAATGGAACCTCCCATGCGAGATATCATGCATCGCCCACTTATGGTTACAAGCGGTAAGCTCGCGTTTAAGACATCACGTGAGGTTGATCCGCAGTTATATGGGAAATTATCAAGAAAAATATCTGCCAGTTTTAGCTTTGCTTTGTATTCGTTGTGTGAAGCTCTTGCACTGAAAAGAATTCTTTTTTGATCGGCGTTGTGACGGAGAGCATATTGGGTAAGCTGGGTTGTCGTGGATGGGTTATCATCCATCAGCCACAGTACGCTATTGGGTGCTTCTTTGAGGATATTCAACCAAACATTGAACATCTCTTCGGTAATCTTATAAACATTCCCAAAGGCCGCCATCACAAACGCATCTTCAGGTAGTCCAAATTCCGCACGCGTGGCTTCACGCACAGGCGTTTCATCACGAGTCAGTGGAATAAAGCTGCCGTCTACATACAGCGGCTTTTCAGTGAAGTAGGGCGTCAGCTCTTCGGGTAGTGCGTAGCGGTCGGCAATGACAAAGTCAAACCACGGCATGCCAGTGGTACCGATGAAGCCAAGGTAGGTGCCTTGCTTGGGTGCTGGGTGCAGGGCAAAGATGCCAGGGCGTGCGCCTGAGCTCAGGCCATGCAAGTCAATCAATACGTCTATTTCGTCAGCCAGCACTTGTTCGGCCACTTGGCGGTCCGTCAAGTGGTGAATAGGGCGCAGGTGGTCAAACGCTTTTTTCAAGCGTTCGCGATGTGCGGTGCCATCTTCGGGGCTGAAGTCATAGCCGTAAATTTCAAATTTAGTGTGGTCGTGGCCTTCTAGTAGCTCAGGCAGCAGCAGGCCCACGGCATGTACGCACAGGTCGCCCGATACATAGCCGATGCGAATGCGATCGTGCTGGTATTTGCGGCCCTTGCTTAAAAACTCTTCTTTAAACCCATAGGTGCGGCCTACAAACGCATGTGCAGTAAGTAGTTGTTGCACGGGGTCGTCCGTCATGGCCAGCATGGCCAGAGGGGAGGTGGCCATCAACATCTCGTTGTGCGTGATGTTGGGTAATGGCTTGTAGACAGGCCATTTGCAGGCCTTTTGACGGATGTGTACCCAGTGTTGGATCACGCCTGGTTGCTTTGGGTCGAGCTGCAGGCTTTTTTCAAGCGCTTGCTCGGCCAAGTCGTAATTCTTTTTGTTTTCATGCAAGCGGCCAATGTGATTGAGCGCCGCGACTTGCATGGTGGCATCTGTTTTTTCGCTCAACAGGCCATTGGCAACAACGTTGGACCATTGCTGCAAGGCTTGCTCATGTTGCCCCAGTTTTTCGTACAACAGGCCCAAATTAATATGGGCTTGTGCAAGGTGGGGCTGCTCCGCAATGCATTGCTGATAAGTCGCAATGGCCGTTTGAAAGTCCCCCCTGCTTTGCAGCAAAGAACCAAGATTGAACATGGCCAGCGCTTTGTGCGGGCTGATAGTGTGTTCAATCCATGTTTGATACAGCCCAATAGCCGCAGCAGGTTCGCCAGAGCTTTGCAGGGTCTCGCAGTGTTGAAATAGCTGGTCGATGCCCATTTGGCCGGATGTGGCCAAGCTCATTTCATTGCTTGCAGCAAAGGTTCTGGCGTTCATGTGCTTATTGTGTCAATGCAGAAGTTGGTGTCATAGCATGGGCGTATTCTTCCAGTGCCAAACTCTCGGCCACCAATTCCAATTGGTTAGGGTATTGCTCCAAGCCTTTGCGCACCACATTCATGGCGGCTGCTGGGTCTAGATTGCAGCGCAGAGCGCGAACGAGCATGACATAGGTGAAGGGTTGCACGGCTTGGCCTTGGAATTCCATCAATTCTGTCAAAAGTTCAACAGCTTCCACCCAGTCTTGGCGAATGATGGCGAGCAAGCCATTGATGGCCAACATGTCTTCGCTATGTGGATAGATGGCCAAACCAGCGTCGCCCAAGGCGCACGCTAGGTTCACTTGCTCTGTCGCAACCAAGCTTTGAATGGCTTCGCGAATTTCAGCGGGTGCAAAACGCTTCATGCCCCCGTTTTCGAAAAATACGTTCAAAGATGATTGGTTCATCAATTCTTGGATAAGTGTCATGAGAGGCTCCTTAGGGATAAACAAATGCTTGGTTAAAGCTTGTGATGGCTAAAGCAATTTTTGTTCCAATTTGTATTGACAGGTAGTTCCTCTATATAGATATACATAACGCTGAATATCTGTTTCTAGGGAAGATGGCGTTGATAGTGGCTTGCGGCAAGGTGCGGCAAACCTACGGCAAAGGTTTGCCGCAGGTGTGCCAAAAGTTGCCGTTCGACCCAAAGTTCTCATACTTGAGCGCAACTTTATTTATCTCAAACCCCTCAAGTTGTCGGAAAACAAGTTGGCACGGTATCTGCTTGGTTGTTTGTAACTTTGATTGGCCGACATAGGTCAGGAGATAAAGATGGCAGTAATTAACACAAACGTAAAAGCATTGTTCTCTCAAGCCGCTCTGCGGTCTACTGAGCGCAACCAACAAGTCGCTATGCAGCAGTTGTCTACGGGCAAACGCATCAACTCGGCTCGAGATGATGCTGCCGGTATGGCGATCGCAACGCGCATGACGCAGCAAGTACGCAGCTTGAATCAAGCTGTGCGTAATGCAGGCGATGCGATCTCGTTGATTCAAACGGCTGAAGGTGCGACCAGTGAAATCACTGACATGATGCAACGTATGCGTGAACTCGCTGTACAGGCAGTTAACGACACCAACGACAATGCTCAGCGCAGTTATTTGGACTTGGAATTCCAACAGCTCAAACAACAAATTGTCCAGATTTCTAACAATACCGAGTGGAACGGTTTCCCCGTGCTCAACGGTACTGCTGGACAACAAGTGGGTGAGATGCCGGTTTTCAAAGCCACATCAATGAATCAGTTTGGAAGCGTCTTTATTGACCCCACTACTACGCGAACCATTACAGGCGCAGGTACAGGTGAGGTGCAGAAATTTACGCTCTCAGGTACTCCTGCTGAGGGCTTCATCACGGTTGCAGGTCAAACAGTGCAGATCACGGCCACAGAAGCTGCTGCAGGTTCCACTGCGGTGATGAACAAAATCAAATCAGCTTTGAGCGACACCACTTACTTCAATGCCAATTCAGGCCGAAGTGTAGACGTGACAGGAAATCAAGTTACTTTGACATACAACAGCACTGATGGTGATGTGCCAGAGACTGCTGTGACATTCGGTTCTACGAACTTGTCCTTGACGGTTGCCGGTGTGACGGTTGATCGCAAAGCAATGACACAAGCGTCAGAGGTGTTTGACAACAACGGCAAGTTCTTAAAGAGCGGTGCTTTAAAGATGTCTGTTGCCTCTGGTGGCAGCACAGTCAATGCGACATTTTTGACGCAAGACAACAAAACAATCGCATTGACAGGCGTATTGGACAAAGTCAAAGGTGTGGTGTCGTTTGATGTGACGGCGGGCTTAAATAGCTCAGTGATGTCTGATAATTTGACATACACATTCCGTGATCCATCGGGTACTGCAGTTGACTTGGTCACTAAACCGCGTGAGTTGTCAGTTAACGTTGATGTTTCAGGCAGTATTCCAACCTTGCGTTCTGGTGACTTGCAAATTAACGGTGTCAACATTGGTCCATCAGTGGCTGCTGATGATTCAGTATCACCCCGCAACAATGCTTCAGGCAGTGCGATTGCCAAGGCCGCAGCTATCAACCGCATGGCGGTGGATCAAGGTATTAGCCAAGGTGAGTCCCAGTCGATCACGTTCTCTGGCACACCAATGCCAGGCAATATCGTGGTTGCGGGCGTAACTGTTACGCTGACTGCAGCAGACAAAACACCAGCCGATGCTGCAGAAAAAATTGCAGCAGCGTTGCAGGCAAGTCCACAATTTGACGGTTCAACTGGTCGACTGATAACGCATGCCAAAGGTTCTGCCGTGATTGGTGTGGACTTTTCGGTGAATGAGGGCAACGTACCTGCCATGGAAATTGCGCCTGGTGCAACAGGTCTAGCGAGCAATGTAAATACGACGGCGCAATACATGACATCGGTGCCAGGCACTGGAGTGTTCGCTAAAGTCAACGAAAACGTGTTCACTGGCAAGGCGATGACTGGTGCCTCTGTCACATCAGGCGTTGTGTTTATCAACGGTTACGCTTCAGCCAATATCAGTACTGTTTTGAACAACCCGCAAGCCACGCGTGAAAGTGTGGTGCGTGCAATTAACCTCATCAGCGATAAAACTGGTGTCAAAGCGATTGACACTGGTTCAGAAACCAAAGGCGTAACCTTGGTTGCTGTCGATGGCCGCAACATTGAAGTACGTTTTGAAACGCCTGACAATGCCAGCATATTTGGTGATCGTATCGGTATGCGTGAAGGTGTTCAGAGTTCTACTATTTCTTTGGAATCCAAAATTCAAGCACCAGTAGTGCTCACTTCGACCTCGACGGGAGATATCGCCCGTGCAGGCTTGGATGCTGGTAATTACACCAAAAATGAATCGGTATTGAACACACAGCCTCGCGCTAATGTGGCGCCTGCTGCTGCACAGGTTGATCGTGTATTGATTTCTGGGAACGTTGCTACGACTGATACAGCAACCGTGGTGGTGAATGGTTATTCGTTTACTTCAGATACTGGCTTGGCTAATTCGCAAGATGTACGCGACAGTTTGATTAACAAGATCAACGCTGATCAAAACTTAGGCGTCTTTGCATCAGTAGGTTCTAAGGTGGGCGAGGTTATTCTGACCGCCAAGAATCCTGGTACTGGCTTTACTATGACTGCCAACAAGAGTGCAGGTGCCACATTTGGCATCGCCTCCCAAGAGTTGACAGCAAATTCTCCAGCTCAATTCAAGAACTTGGGGATGGACGATTTGATGATCAATGGCATCAAAATTCGCCCTAGCACACCTGATGATGACCGTTTCTCAAATGTTGCAGTGACTAGTAGCGATCCAGGTTCAAGTGCCAAAGCTTTGGCTGCCGCGATTAACGACAGCACAACTATGACCGGGGTTCGCGCTGAAGCTAACCCTGTAGTTTCTGCAGGTGTGAACACCAAGACAGAAATACCATTGAGTGGTAAACAATCACTGTGGGTCAATGGTGTTGAAATTCAAGTCGATTTCGTTCAAAACGAGTCGGGCACTGATCGACGCAGCAAGGTGGTTGCCGCCATTAACGAGCGCGTAGGTCAACACGGTGTGATGGCTAGCGACAACGGTTATGGTGTGACTTTGTCTTCGGATGGTCGCAACATGTCGGTCTGGTTTGATTCCAGCAAAGAAGACTTGTCAGCAGCTAACTTTGGCTTAGATAAAGGCGGTTCTGCTGCTCAAATTTCAAAAATCAAAATTGATTCTGCTATCAGCACTGACTCTGCTGGAGTCATGATTAATGGCGTAAAAGTCACAGCAAACACGGCGGGTAAAACTGCAGCTCAAGCTGCGATTGCTATGCGTGAAGCGATCAATGCAGAGTCGACATTGAAAAATGTGGTGGCCTCGATTGACCCTAACGACAGCACGTCTGTCTTAATTACTTCAACTGTTGCGGGTAGTGGCTTTGACTTGCGTGGTGCCACAACAGCTGATGGCTCTGAAACGGTTGAGCTCAGCACAGTCTCCCCCAACATCGTGGGTAAGACGGATGTGACTGCTCTCGATTTAAGTGACGCTTACAGTACGAATGTATTGGGTGGTGGCAGCAATGCCGTCAACGCAGCGACCATGTATGGTTCTGTCAAGCTGGTTTCTGATGCACCTATGTTGCCTGGTTTGCCAGGTGCTGATGGCATCGTTCCATCACAATTGGGATTGACTGGTGCGCCGATCAAGATCACAAGTGGTGCTGATGGCTTTGGTGACTTGAGTAACTTTTCATCCTTAGGTTTTCATGAAGGTACCTTTGGTGGACGCGCGAGCCAAGAGATGGATCCACCCAAAGTGGGTCGTATGGCTTTCCAAGTTGGCGGCTCTGCCAACCAAGTGGTCACCATCGATTTGGCTGACTTTGGTAAAAATGGTTCGATCACAGGGCAAATTACCGGCGACGTTGATTTGGCTGAAGATGCCCGCAAAGTTCGTATCAATACCCGTGATGGTGCTACAGCCGTGCTCAACTTGTTGGATACAGCGATGGACAAGGTGAACGCCACACGCGCCACCATGGGCGCGGTGATGAACCGCCTCGACCACGTGATCAACAACTTGACTAACGTGTCGATGAACATGTCTGCTTCGCGTAGCCAGATTGAAGATGCAGACTACGCACATGCTTCAACCGAGTTGGCCAAGACACAAATCATGCAGCAAGCCGCTACCGCGGTGCTGGCGCAAGCCAACACCAGCCAGCAGTCGGTGATGAAGCTCTTGGGCGGTTAATAAGCGCCGTTGATCTCACGCATGAAAGCTGATCAAGGCACCGCGCCTTCATCCTCGCCCTTGCCAAAGGGCCCCAACTGCTGGGAGTGTCGCTACATGGCGATCACGTGGGATGTGCGCATGCCTTATGGCTGCAAGCTCATGGGCTTTCGTTCGAAAGTAGTTCCCTCGTTGGAGGTGCTGCGCACGGACGGGCGGTTTTGTGGCGGGTTCTCGCCTAAACCAGCCAAAGCAAACGCCCAAGAAGCGTCTAAAAAGCCTGTCGGTAACTCGTCGCAACGTCGAGAAACTGCCACTGGCAGGCCCATCACGCACATAAATTTAATTACATAGGTTACAAAAACACCTGGCACGGCCTTTGCATAACAGTCTTACCTTTATTTCGGACTGTACTCAAAGTGAATGCTTCTTCTGTCAACGTAATTCATGCCGTGTGGTTGGACCCCTTCAGTCCAATCGACGCCGCAGATCGCGCCCAGCTGGATGCCGCAGGTATCAGTCTGGAAACTGTGTCCACCTTGGGCGACCTCACGCTGGCTTTGCGCCGCGCGCATGTGTTGGTCATTCGCTTGGGCGATAGCGCCGAGCTGCTCCAAGAAGTTCAAACCCTCATCGCCCAACTCGGCCACACCGTGCCCGTGCTGTGCCGCGTAGACCGTCGCCGCATGGAAGTGGCTGTGGACGCGATGCGTTTGGGTGCTTTGCATGTGTTGTCGTCAGACGAGTGGTCTGCCGCCGCCTGGCAAGGCGCTGTGAAAGGCTTGAACGCCCCTGAACTCAAAACCAAGAGCTACGTGTTTGTGGACCCCATCAGCCAGCATTTGTTGGCCTTGGCTCAACGCGTGGCACAAACCGACGTGACGGCCTTGTTGGTCGGCCCCACAGGCGCTGGTAAAGAAGTGTTGGCCCGTGTGTTGCACGAGTCATCACCTCGCGCCAAGGCGCCGTTTGTGGCGCTCAACTGCGCGGCCATGCCAGAGCACTTGATCGAAGACATGTTGTTCGGTCACGAGAAGGGCGCTTTTACAGGCGCTTTGAAAGAGCACAAAGGTTTGTTTGAACAAGCCCACGGCGGCACCATCTTCTTGGACGAAATTGGTGAGATGCCCATGAACTTGCAAGCCAAGTTGTTGCGCGTCTTGCAAGAGAAAAAACTCAACCGCTTGGGCGGCGAAGCCACCATCGACCTCGACATCCGCGTGATCGCGGCGACCAACAAAGATTTGAAGCTCGCCATCGAGCAACGCGAATTCCGCGAAGACTTGTATTTCCGCATCAGCACTTTCCGCTTGCGCATTCAGCCTTTGAAGGACCGTCCAGGTGACATCGTGCCTTTGGTGGCGCAGTCGTTGGCCCGTCATGTCAAAGGTGGTTTGCCTTTCACGGTCACGCCTGAAGCGCAAGTGTTGCTGCAAAGCTACCCATGGCCTGGCAATGTACGCGAACTCGAAAACGTGGTGCAACGCGCCGTGGTGTTGAGCGGTGGCCGCACCATCAGCCCCGCACATTTGATGTTTGACGATGCACAGATGGACGAGCAAGCCATGCCTGCCATGCCCAGCATCGCCGCAGCTTTGCCGCAAACTTATGCGCAAGCGTCTGTGGTGTCTGCACCGGTTGCAGCAGCCCCAGTGGCACCCGCCGCAACTTATTACGCCTCTGTGCCAGCCTATGGCGCCACACCGATGGCACCGATTGAGATGCGCGAAGAGCCAGCAGCCCCCATCAACTTGGACAGCGCCGTAAAAGCCAGTGAGCTGCAAGTCATCATGGCGGCGATTCAAAGCACCGACAGCCGCATGGAAGCCGCGGCCAAGTTGGGCATCAGCCCACGCACCTTGCGCTACAAGTTGGCGCAAATGCGCACCCGTGGCATGAATGAAGGAGCCTCAGCATGATTGACCGCATTTCACAAGCCAACGTTCAATCCATGATTGAAACGCTGCGCGCTTATCAAACCCAATCTACAGGCACGACATCGACGGTCAACGAGCCATCGACCACCAAGGTTGGACAGCCTTCGTTTTTTGACTCCGTCAAAAACGCACTCGACAAAGTCAACGAAGCAGATGTCAAGGCAGATGCGATGACTGAAGCCTATGACCGTGGCGAAGAAGTGCCGCTCACCGAAGTGGTGTTGAGCATGCAGAAATCGTCGCTGGCTTTTGAAGCCACCTTGCAAGTACGCAACAAAGTGATGAAAGCGTACGAAGAAATCATGAACATGCCTGTGTGATGCTGGATTGAAAGACTGATATGGCAACCGATACCTTAAACATGAACGCTGTGGGCATGCCCGTAGCCAACGGCGTAGAGAACGCTTCAGCTTCCAATGCGAATGGTGTTGCGTCAGGCGACGCATCACGCATGCCCGCATGGATCAACGCCAAAGAAGGCCCCGGCGCTCTGGTGATGGACGTGTTGCGTCAACCCAGCGTGCGCAAGGTTTTGCCTTTCGTGGTGATCTTCATGCTGCTGATGTCGGTGGCTGTGTTCTTCACCTCGATGAAGCCCACGCCTTACCGTCCTTTGGTGTTGATGCTCAACGATGCAGACAAGCAGTTGGCCATCGAAGCCTTGAAGACCGGCGAATACAAGCCAGAGGTGGACGCCAACACTGGCCAAATCTCTGTGCCCACCAGCCGTTACCAAGAAGCCCGCATGTTGCTGGCTTCCAAAGGTTTGCCACGCACCGAAGCTTCGGGCATGGACAACCTCAAAGACATGCCCGCCATGACCACCAGCCAGTTCATGGAGCAAGTGCGCTACAACAACGCGATGGAGCAAGAGCTGGCTCGCAGCATTGTGCAAATCGGCGGCATCAAATCAGCCCGCGTGCATTTGGCCGCGCCTAAACAAAGCGTGTTTGTGCGTGACCGCGCACCGACCAAGGCTTCGGTCATCATCACGCGTTTGCCTGGCCGCACCATCTCGTCGGCCAACGTGCAAGCCATCATCCAGTTGGTGGCGTCTAGCGTGCCTTACCTCGCACCTGAAAACGTGTCGGTGGTTGACAACTTCGGTAGCTTGATGAACGACATGTTGACGGAAGCGCCTTTGGGCTTGACCGCACAGCAGCTCACCCACAAGCAGCAGATGGAAGACCTCTATCGCACCCGTTTGATTCAGTTGCTCGCACCCATCGTGGGCGAGACCAACGTGACGGCTCAGGTGAGCATGAGCTTGGACTTCACGCAAACCGAAGTCACCACCGAAGACTTTGACGCACAAGACAAAGGCCCCAAAACACGTTCTGAGTTGTTTGTGGAAGACCGCAACACCTTCCGTGATGCGATTGGTATCCCTGGCTCCTTGTCCAACACGCCGCCAGCACCGACCAACCCACAAGCCACCACGCAAACCAACGCCGACCCCTTGAAGGGCGTGAGCGAAAAAGGCGTGCAGGTGACGGCTCGTAGCACCAAAAACTACGAACTCGACCGCGCTGTGCGTCACACCAAAGGTGCCATGGGCACGATCACCAAAATTGGTGTGGGTGTGTTGATCAACGAGCGCCCTGTGGCGCCCGGTGCCAAGGTTGAAAAGAATGCCGACGGCTCAACCCCCACCTCTATCCCTTACACACCTGAAGAAATCGAACGCTTGAACCAATTGGTCAAAGGCGCTGTGGGTTTCAACAACGACCGTGGCGACGTGGTCACCGTGGTGGGCACCAAGTTTGAGCCTCAGTACGACCCAACAGTCATCCCTTGGTACCGTGACGAGAACTACCAAGTCATGGTCAACGCCGGTGTGGTCGGTGGCATCTTCTTGCTCATCCTCTTGACCGTGGTTCGTCCGATGGTGCGCCGCTTGTTGGCTCCCGAGATTGATCCCAAAGCCTTGGCCGCTGCGGCTGCCGATGCCGCCACCTCCCAAGCGCAAATGGCGATTGATGTGGCCACGGCTGAGAATGCGGCCGCACAAGCTGCGGCGGCATTTGCCAAAAAATCACACGAAGGCGAGATGCTGCGTATTTCTGAAGAAGCCGTGCGTGCTGCCGAAGAATCTGCCCGCTTGGCCCAAGACGCCACCCGCGCTGCCGAAGAAGCCCGCCTTGCCGCAGAAGCCAAAGCTGCTGCAGATGCCTTGGCCGCTGAAGAAGCCCGACTCCGCGAAGAAGCGTTGCGTGCTGAACGTGATGCACAAATTGCAGCCGAAGCTGCAGCACACCATGCGGCTGCCAGCGCAGCGGCTGAAGAGTCATCGGAAGAAATTGAAATTGAAGAAGGTGAATCTCTGGAGTCGGTGAAAGCCCGCATGGCCAGCATGAAGCCCAAGAAACAGTCAATCTCTGCCGACTTACTCAACACAGCCAATTCGTATGACGATAAAGTGGCGTTGATTCGCATGATCATGGCTGAGGACTCCACCCGTGTGGCGGGCGTGCTCAAGAGCTTGATCGAGAAGTAATAAATTTTCCGAGGATTTGAATCATGGCTGACGACACCATTGTGATGACCGACAAACTGCGCGCTGAGCTCGCAGGCATTACCAGCACCCAACGTGCTGCCGTTTTGATGCTGTTGCTCGGCGAAGAGCAAGCGGCAGAAATCATCAAATACCTGAGCCCCAAAGAGGTCCAAGCCCTGGGCGCTGCGATGGTGCAAGTGGCCAACTTCTCACAAGAAGCGGTCAACTATGTGCTTGACGAGTTTGTGGACCATTTGAAGAACCAAAACAACGTCAGCATCGGCGGCGCCGACTATGTTGAAAAAGTCATGCGCCTCGCTTTGGGTGACGACAAAGCCGCCTCTGTGTTGGGCCGCATCATGCCGGGCCAAGGCACCAAAGGTTTGGACATCTTGTCGTGGATGGATGCCCGTGGCATTGCCGACATGATCCGTGGTGAACACCCACAAGTCGTGGCCATCATCTTGTCGCTCTTAGAGAGCGAAGTGGCCGCTGACGTGTTGAACTATTTGCCACCCGACACCCGTGCCGAGGTGATTCAACGCGTCGCCAGTTTGGACACCGTGCAGCCCTCTGCCATGGCCGAACTCGAAGCCATTATGAAGCAGCAGTTTTCCAAGAACGCATCGGCCCAGTCGTCGAGCTTTGGTGGCATTCAAGCCGCAGCCAAGATCATGAACTTGACCAAGACGGCGCTGGAAGCCAGCATCATGAACGGTTTGAACGACATTGATCCAGACTTGATGCTCAAGATCCAAGACAACATGTTCACCTTCGAAAACTTGGTCAGTGTGGACAACAAAGGTATTCAGGTGCTCATGCGTGCGGTGGAGCCAGACATGTTGATGATGGCTTTGAAAAATGCCAGCGAACCCTGCCAAGCCCGTTTCTTCGACAACATGTCCGAACGTGCGCGCGGTATGTTCCGCGACGACATGGAAGCCAAAGGCCCACAACGCATGGCCGACGTGGAAGACGCGCAAAAACAAATCATGCGCAAGGCGCGTAAGTTGTCCGATTCGGGCGAATTGATCTTGGGCGGCGCAGACTTTGTTTAATCAACCCCATCCCGTTCGGGCTGACGTTCCTTGGCAGCCCAATGCCGGTATCGCAAAAAAACTGAGCAGCCGTGGCTATGCCACGACCAGCTGGACCAGCGATGAGCCGGAAACGTTTGCCGACCTTGGCTACCCAGCCAAGTCCAGCGGGTTCTCGGCTGCGCATTACCAACCGATGCGTCAACCGCTGTCAAAGCAAGCCCAAGCTTCGCTCGCGCTCTTAGAGGGCGAGTACCGCAATGAGGCATTTGGCGAAGAAAAACCTGCATCTCACACGGGCTCAGAAACCAACGAGCATTTGCCGTTTGTGATGGATTCATTCGGCGCGACGCGCAAATCTAAACTGCGTGTCAACGTCGACGCGTCTGTGTTGCAACGTGCGTTGGCACAAGCAGAATTGGCCGAGACCTTGGTGGTCAGCCCCATCACGTCCGACGACAAAGTGGCGGACCCGATCGTGATTCATCCCGATGTGGCAGATGCGGCAACGCCTGAGTCATTGACCGCAGAGGCCACTGCCACTGACGCCACAGACGCTGTGGATGCAGCGCCTGAAGTTGAAGCCGTGGCTGAAGCACAAGAAACAGAAGCTGCCCAGCTTGCTGAAACCGTTGAACCCTTAGAGCCTGAACTACCAGCGGTGGTGGGCGGTATTCCCCCTGAAGAAGTCGCGCAGCGCGAGGCCCAACAATTTGCCAAGGGCTTGGCCCAAGCGCAAGAAGAAGCTGCGGCGCAGCTGGCCGCGGCGGTGGAACAAGCCATGGCCGAAGGTTTGGCCAAAGGGCTTGAACAAGGCAAAGCCGAAGGTCTGTCGGAAGGTTTGCAGCAAGGCTTAGAACAGGGCAAAGAACAAGGCCTGACCGAGGGCGAGCAAACAGCGCGTGCCGCGGTGGTCGAAGAAATGGCTGCGCAACGCGTGTTGTTTGAAAACGCCTCGACCGAACTGGGCGCTTTGATTGCAGACCCCAAGAAATTTTTTGAGCCACTCAAACGCCTCGCCCTGCACATTGCTGAGCAAGTGGTGGTGGGTGAGCTGCAAACATCCAGCAAAGCGATGGAGCGTTTGGTGCAGCGTTGCTTGGATGAGTTGGATCACCCGGTGCATGGCGCGGTGGTGTTGGAACTCAACCCCGCAGACAAAGCTCGCTTGCAAGAACACAGTGCCGACTTCATCAAAGGCATGCGCCTTGAAGCCGTGCACGACATGCAACCCGGCAGTGTGCGCGTGTTTGCTAATGACACCGTGATTGAAGATTTGGTGGCCCATCGCCTTGAAGGCTTGGCGCGTGCCTTGTTGGTCGATGTGTCTGAATGGCGTGAAAAATCGCCTCTGGCACAACGCATTTTAGAAGTTCAAGAAGAAGCGGAGGACGGCGATGTTCATTCCTGACGTCATCAATACCTTGTTAATGGGTTTGATTTTCATGGTCGTGATTGTGACCATCGTCCGCCCCTTTGTGCTCAACATGGTGGGCCAAGTCGCGTCGAACAGCGAGATGCAAAAAGCAGCCGTTGCTGCGGTTGAGCGCGAGATGATTCGCAAAGCTGAATTGTTTGAAGCCCAACGTGCGGACAAAATCAAATACCAAATGTTGCTTTTGGAAAAGCCTGAGAAGCCAAAGCCAAAACCTGTGTTCGAAACCGAGCCCGAGCCCGAAGTGGTGCCCGAGCCTGTGGTCGCCGTTGAACCCGACGTGGTGGCGCCAGAGCCCGTGACCGCAGAAGTGGCTGAAGCCCCTGTGGACCAAGCGCCTGCTGAAGCGGCCTTGGTTGAAGGTGACGCAAGCGCCGAAGCGCCAGCGGCTGAATCCGAAGAAGATGCCATGGCGGAAGGCGAGATTGAAATTCGCGAGGGCGAGACCTTGGCTGAAATCAAAGACCGCATTCGCAAAGAACAACAAAAGGCCAAGAAGCCAACCATTCCGCCAGAGTTGCTCAACAGCGCCAACAGCTACGAAGACAAAGTGGGCGTGGTCCGTATGGTGGTGCAAGCCGACCAAGGCCGTGTAGCCGCTGCGATTCGCGGCATGATTGAAGTGAAATAAACAGACCCATGCTCGACTTTGCCAAAGAAGTTCAGATCAGCTTGCCCAAGCTGCGCACCCCCGAGCCGCAACGCAGCGGCACCTTGGTGCGCTTGGTCGGCCTGACGCTGGAGACGCGCGGCATCATGGCCCCCTTGGGGGCTTGCTGCGAAGTGATGGGCAAAGAGGGCCACCGCGTCGAAGCCGAGGTGGTGGGTTTCAACGACAAAACCTTGTACCTCATGCCTTTCACCGACCCCGTCGGTGTGGGCCCTGGCGACACGGTGCGCATCATGTCCAACTCTGGGCAAGTGCGTTTGGGTAACGAACTTTTGGGTCGCGTGATTGACGGTCGTGGTGTGCCCATTGATGGCAAGCCCATGCCGCATTTGCCTGACCAACTCAGCCTGTTGGGCTGCCCGCTCAACCCGATGGAGCGTGGCCCGATTGAAGAAGTGTTGGATGTGGGCGTCAAAGCCATCAACGGCGCTTTGACCATTGGCCGTGGCCAACGCATTGGTTTGGTGGCTGGTTCTGGTGTGGGTAAGAGTGTGCTTTTGGGCATGCTGACGCGCTTCACCAAAGCCGACATCGTGGTGATTGGTTTGATTGGTGAACGTGGCCGCGAAGTGCAGGCGTTCATTTCTGAATCTTTGGGTGTAGAAGGCCTGGCCAAATCGGTGGTCATCGCAGCGCCTGCCAACGTGTCACCGGTGCTGCGCCTCAAAGCCACGCACATGACGCACGTGATTGCCGAGTATTTCCGCGACCAAGGTAAAAACGTGTTGATGCTGTGCGACAGCTTGACCCGTGTGGCCCATGCGCAGCGCGAAATTGGCTTGGCCATTGGCGAGCCACCGACCGCCAAAGGCTATCCACCCTCGGTGTTTGCCTTGTTGCCCAACTTGATTGAGCGGGGTGGCGTGGGTCGTCATGGTCACGGCTCAATTACTTCCATTTACACCGTGCTCGCCGAAGGCGATGACGCATCAGACCCGATTGTGGACATCGCGCGTGCGTCGCTCGATGGTCAAGTCATGTTGTCGCGTCGCTTGGCCGACCAAGCGCATTACCCCGCGATTGATTTGAACGGTTCCATTTCGCGTGTCATGCAATCTTTGGTCAGCCCCGAGGAGTTGAAGCAATCCAACAAGCTGCGCCGCTTGTGGTCGGTCTACCAACAAAACGCAGACTTGGTGCAAGTGGGTGCCTACGAAGCGGGCTCGAACCCCGAGCTGGACGAGGCCATCCGCCTGCGCGAGCAAATCGTGGACTTCCTGCGCCAAGACATGGACAAGGGCCAAGACTACGCCATGACGCGTAACCAACTGAGCCACATGCTGTCATGAAACCACGCGCCGCCTGGCCTGTGTTGGCCAAAAAAGCCAAAGAAAAATGTGAAGAGGCGCAGGCCGAAGTCAACAAAGCGCGCGATCGCATCACGCATTTGGTGCAAAGCCGAGAACGCATGCAAATGCTCTACGCTGACTATGTGACGCGCAGCAAAACGGCTGAGAGTCGGCCACACAGCATGGCTGAGACGCTGAACTTTCGAGCCTTCATGCAACAGCTGCAAGCGTTGATCGCCCGTGTCAACCTTGATTTGAATGAAGCCAAACATGCGTTTGAGCTGACCCGCCTCAAGCTCAAAGCGGCTGAGCAAAAACGCATTCAAATGGAAACCTTGGTCGAACAAGACATGAAGGCCGTGCGAGACTTTCACCGCAAACGCGAACAAAAAGAGATGGATGCCGCAGGCATCACCCTCTACAACCTCAAACACTAACGCCTGCGCGTCAGGCGCTGACCCAGCCGGCTTGCAGCCAATGCCAGTCGTTGGGCTTGAAGGCCCACGGCATCCAGGTGGTTTGGGTTTCTGGCGCAAACACTTGGCCCGTGAGGTGGTCTCGCCACACCTCTTTGGCCCCCACGCTGGCCAATAGTTTTTGCGAAAACGCGCTGTCCATGCCTTGCTTGGCAGAGACGTGGTGGCTCCACACATTCAGCCCCGCTGGCAACAAGCGCCCATCGGTGGGGCCAGACCACACATCGTGCAAGCTGCCCCAGTTGCGTCCTTGGAGCGTGGTCTTGAGTTGACCCAACTCGCGCTCCACACGCGCTTCATCGCGCACGCGGTAGCGGTGTTGGCCCAGCACGTTGTCAAACCAAATGCAGGCTTGGGGGTGTTCTTTCAGAATGTCGGGCAGATGCACCAGCGCATCTAAGCGGTGGTGATGCACCTCAACGCCCAAGGCTTTGAGGCGACGGCCATGGCGCCAATCAAACAGCCACGCGGCCAAAGGATCAATGTCATACGCATCAATGCGTTTGAAGCGCGCCAACCAGCTGGGCGGCATCATCCAGCCCGCGCTGCCGCCCATCAGCAATAAGTGCTCAGACTTCGGCATCACTTGCGCCAAGAACTGCTCAATCAATTGCAGTGTGGGTTGCCAGCGTTTGCGCGCGTGGTGCGCGTGCACGTGCCAGTTCAGGCCACCTGTGCCGCCTGCGTGAATCAGGTCACGAACGAAACCCATGCCTTTAGCAAACCAAGCGCATGATTTTGAAGATGGGGGTCTCAGGTGGCACTGGCTCAAACGGGCCAATCACGCCTTCGGTCGACAAGGCGTCCCCACTCAAGCGCACGCCCGTGTGATACGACAGCGACAAGGTGCGCACGGTTTGCTCTTTGCAATTGAATTCCATTTGCATGCGGGTGGACTTGAAGTTTTTTCCGGTGGGGGCATGCACTTTGGGTTCGCGGTAGTCCAGCATGGTCCACGCTTTGTGGTTGTCACCTGCGTGCGTGATGTTGTCGGTGTCGACATAGAACGTGCCGATGTCAAACAACCCAATCGCCGTCCATTGCGCGGCAAGCGTGAGGTTGCTGGTGAGCACGAGGCTGGCAAGGAGGAGGGCTTTGAGGTGGTGCATGAAATAACTATACCGTGCCAAGAAGCTGGCACGTGCCTTGCAATACCCCTAGAGATAGGCACGTCCAGTGTCAAAAAACCGTCATCGCGCACAGGAAAAACATCATGCAAAGTTTCGATTGGGGTCAGTTCATTGCCAGCACATTCAGTGTGTTGCTGCTGCTATGCGGCGCCCTGTGGTGGGTCAAGCGCAACCGCGGTTTTGCCGCCAATGGCATGGATGACAAGCGCATTCAAGTGCTCGAGGCTTTGCCCTTGAGCCTCAAACACAAGATGGTGCTGATTCAAGTCGACAACCAAATGGTGTTGGCCAGTGTCAGCCCAGCCGAGGTGAAAACCTTGCACGCGTGGACACAGGAGGCCAGCCATGCTGCGTAAGCCGATCACCAAAAAAATTCTTTATGTCATCTTGGCTTTGCTCTTGGTGGCATTGGCCTCGTTGCCCATGATGGCGCACGCCCAAGGTATTCCCTTGGTCAACGTGACGGGTGCTGGCAAAGGCGGTCAGCAATACAGCATGAGCCTGCAATTGCTGGGCTTGATGACCACGCTCACGCTGTTGCCATCCATGTTGTTGATGATGACGTCTTTCGTACGCATCATCATCGTGCTCTCCATCTTGCGCCAAGCCATTGGCACTGCGCAAACGCCACCCAACACCGTGTTGGTGGGTTTGGCTTTGTTCTTGACCTTCTTCATCATGTCGCCTGTGTTTGAGCAGGTTTACAGCGAAGCAGTTGGCCCTTACATGAACGGCAACCTCGACTTTGACAAAGCCTTGATCAAAGCCGAAGTGCCCGTGCGCGATTTCATGACCAAGCAAACCCGTGAAGACGACATTGCCATGTTCATGCAAATTTCCAACCGCCGTGAGTTGACGGATGCCACGCAAGTGCCATTCACCACTTTGATGCCAGCGTTCATCACCTCTGAAATCAAAAGTGCCTTCACCATTGGTTTCTTGATTTACATCCCGTTTGTGGTGATTGACTTGATCGTCGCCAGCGTGTTGATGTCCATGGGCATGATGATGCTGTCGCCCATGATTATTTCGATGCCGATCAAGCTCATGCTGTTCGTGCTGATTGACGGTTGGACGCTGTTGATGGCTTCGTTGGCCAGCAGCTTTGTTTTCTAAGGGGTACGAACATGGATAGCGCAGCAGTTGTCGATTTGGCGCGTCAAGCGTTGTGGATGACGATGATCATTTCAGGCCCGCTGTTGGGCGTGGGATTGATCGTCGGTTTGGTGGTCGGTATTTTTCAAGCCGCCACCTCCATCAACGAACAAACCTTGAGCTTCATTCCTAAAATTTTGGCCGTCGGCATGACCATGTCGTTGGCGGGCGGTTGGATGATCAACACCATGGTGGACTACACCAAGGGCATCTTCACACGCATTCCTAGCTTGTTCATGTAACAACGCGCCACCATGAACGCCTCGCTCATTGAAATCCTAGACAAGTTTTTGGTCGTCATTTGGCCCATGCTTCGCTTGTCTGCGTTTTTGGCGTTCACCTCTATTTTTTCGATCCGCGCTGTCAACATGCGCATTCGCATTTCCTTGGCGTTTGCGATGGCCTTTTTTGTGTCGCAACAAATTGAGATCCCAAAAATCGACCCGGTCACCGCCGATGGTTTGATGGAAATCTCACGCCAAATCTTGATTGGCTTGACCATGGGCTTGGTGTTCCAAGTGGCCTCTGCGGCGTTGGTGGTGGCTGGTCAAGCAATGTCGGGTTCTATGGGCTTGTCCATGGCCAACATGGTCGACCCCAACATGGGCAGCGTGCCCGTGTTGTCCCAGTTGTTCAACATCATGGGGACGCTGATTTTCTTGGGCATGGGCGGGCACTTGATTGTGTTTGGCTTGGTGATGGAATCGTTCAAGCTCATCCCTATTGGGCAACCGTTTTTCAGCCAAGACATGTTGGGCAAGATGATCAACTGGAGCTCCATGATGTTTTTGGGCGCTTTGTTGATTGCTTTGCCCGTGATGATGACCTTGCTGTTCATCAACGTCGGTCTAGGCTTTGTGGCACGTGCCGCCCCTAGTTTGAATATTTTTACCGTGGGCTTTCCCGCGCTGATCTTGACGGGTTTCATCGTCATGATTTTTTCGATGGGCAACAACGTGGCCCGCATTGATTGGGTATGGACGCAAGCTTTCATGATGCTGCGTTCGTATTTGGGAGGCTGACGTGGCAGAAGAAAGCGGCCAAGACAAAACCGAAGAACCGACGGCGCAGCGGCTCAAGAAAGCCCGTGAAGACGGACAAATTGCACGTTCGCAAGAATTGGCCCCAGCGGCCATGATGGTCATTGCCACGCTGTTTTTCACCATGATGGGACAGCACATCTTCACCAGCATGAGCAATCTGTTCAAGCATCAGTTGCAATTTGATCGACGCATCACCGACAAGGCCGAGTTGTTGCCAGCGATTTTTGGTAGCTCAATGGTCGATGGTTTCTTGATCGTTTTGCCTTTGATGGCCATCCTCTACGTGATTGCTATTTTGTCGACCACTTTGGCAGGCGGCTTCATCTTCTCGCCCAGCATGATCATGCCCAAGTTCAGCAAGCTCAATCCCATGACGGGTTTGGCGCGCATGTTTGGCCCCGAAGCCTTCATCAACCTGGGCAAATCGTTGCTCAAGTTTTTGCTGGTCGGCGCCATCTTGTTGGTGTCGGTCATGAACAACTTGGAAGACCTCACACACATCTCGCAAATGGATTTGAACCCCGCCGTCAAAGTAGCTGGCACCATCATTGTGGATTCGTGTTTTTGGCTCAGCCTGGGGTTGGTTTTGGTCGCATTGGTGGATGTGCCTTTGCAACGCCATCAGCTCAACAAGAAGCTGAAGATGACCAAGCAAGAGGTGCGTGACGAGATGAAAAACTCGGAAGGTAACCCCGAGGTCAAAGGCCAAATTCGCCGACGCCAACGCGAGATTTTGAACAACAAGATGATGGGCAAGGTCAAAGACGCTGACGTGGTCATCACCAACCCAACCCACTTCGCGGTGGCCTTGTCTTACGACCCTATGGGCGACGGTGCGCCGCTCTTGATTGCCAAGGGTGAAGATGGTTTGGCGGCCCGCATCCGTGAGGAAGCCAAAGAGCACAATGTTTATATTTTTGAGGCGCCTTTACTGGCTCGCGCCTTATACTTCACGACCAAGCTGGATCACCCGATTCCAGAGGCGTTGTACCAAGCTGTTGCGCAGGTCATTGCCTATGTGTTCAGCCTGAACCAGTCTTATGGTCGTGGCCAGGAAGTGGTCAAACCATCGCCCTCCATTCCGGACGAAATGAAATTCGATTCGAATGGCGCTTTGATGAACTCTTAAGACCCAAGTTTGAGCCCGCATGACAGACATCTACCAAAGCCCCGGTGACCGGTTGCGATTTGAAATACTCCTGAAGTCATTGACCGAAGGCAGTATCAATCTCGCCGTGTTGAGCGACCACGATAGGGTGCTCGACTACTACGGCAGCTTGTTTGAAGAGCGTCTGCGTGCCAAAGGCGAAAACCACATCGAGTGGTGCAGCTCCACCAACTCTGAACGTTTGGTTCAAAAGTTCAACGAAATCCTGTCTGAAATCACGCTGGACCAAGCGCTGGAGAAAGACAAAAAGCACGCGCCCCGTCGCTTCTTGGTGTTCCGCGATTCCATCTTGATGCAAGACTTTGAGCTGCAGCTCTTGGCGCGTTTGGTCAATGGTTTTCCGGCGGGCAACATCAGCGTGATTTTGCTCATCAACAGCGCTGGCAACCACCAAGGCAAGCTCGATGCCTTTGGCAAGAATTTGCTGAAATGGGACGTCGAAACCGAAGCCGGCGAACCCAAAAAACAACTCACCGATTGGGTCGCCACCACACCCGATCCTGAACCCACGTTGATTGAACCTTCCTTCTTGCCCGAGCCACCCACGCTCAGCGATGAAGTGATCCCCGTTTCAAAGCTACTCAACCTCCCCACCAAAACCGCTTGGCGCGTGCCCGGCTTTGGCAAAAAACAAGAGCCCCAGTTGGATGCAGAGCCTTTGCCCGCTTTTGTGCCAACGCCATTGCCTGTGCCGCCAACGCCGCCCGCTATGCCTGCAGCTGCCGCATTGCCCCCGGCCATGCCTGACACCTCACGCGAACCCACATTGAACACGCCTGCGCCTTTGGCTGCGGCGGCACCTGCTGCGACAGACGCTGACCTTTTCAAACGCCCTGTGCGCCGCTCGCGCGCGGGTTGGGTGCTGTTGGTTTTGCTCATGTCCATGGCCACGTTTGGCTTCATGTACAAAGACTTGGTGCTTGAAGAGGCCGAGCTGTTGAAAAAATATTTGCTGCGCGGCACTCCCGCTGCCGCCGCACCTGAAGAGGCCGCCAGCGCTGCAGCAGCCGCTGCTGCTGCAAGTGCCGAGGCTTTGGCCGCCGCCGAGCTCGCCGCATCGGTGGCGAATGAAGCCGCACGCGTTGCCAGCCAAGCCGAAGAGATGGCTTCTGCTGCCAGTGCGACCGCATCGGTGGCTGCATCCGTGGCGGTGGTCGCATCAGCCCCTGCGCCTGCTGCATCGGCTGAACCTAAGACATCAAAACCCACCGAAAAAATCGCCGAAAAAGCAGAGGCTAAGCCAGACGCCAATTCAGATGAAGCTTGGGTCAAGCAACTGCCCGCCAACGGCTATGTGGTGCAGCTGGCGGCGATGGACACGACAGAAGACATGCGCAGCTTCCAGCGTAGCAATGCAGCCTATGCCAAGGCCCGCATCATGCGTGCGCGCCACAAAGACACGGGCAAGCGCTATGTCATTTTGGTGGCTGGGCCTTTTGAAACCAAGGCTCAAGCCGATGCTTTCATGCAGTCCAGCCCGTTGCTGGCCAAAGGTTGGTTGCGCAGTACCAAGTCAATGCAAACCCAATTCACAAAGCCCTGACGCGCACGCTAGGAACGAGCCTTATGAGCCAAGAACACGACAAAAGTATTCATTCTGAATCTGCTCCTTTTGAGCCCAGTTATCAGGTTGATTCGTTGCCCAAGATTTCGGTGCCCGATTTGCCAGACGACGCCCAAGGCCTGACCGCTGAAGCCTTGGCACAAGTGCCAACGCTGACTGAGCAAGTGGACGACGCGCCGGGCAAAGACCTGGTGGACGGCGCTCCTGCGCCACGTGTGATGCCCGTGGTTCAGTCTGTGGATTCGACCCCCGCCGCGGCCATGGCCGACGAGCCAGCCAGTCCAGCGCCGTCAGAACCCCCTCAAGACACGCCAGCTCAAGCCGATACATGGGTTGAAGAGCTGCACGTTCGCATGGGCAAGCTCACGGACGACATTCAAACACTCAATGTCCGGCTAGACCGACTTGATGAACAAAATAAGGCAAAGGCTTGAACATGGCTGAAGAACAAAAAACTACGGAAGATGCGGCAGCGCCTGCCGAAGCCATCGTGGATGTCGAGGCAACTGCTGACCGTTTGACCGAGATTGCTTCGCAATCGTTGGACACCAACGAGGTGGCGCGCCAAATTGAAGAGCTGACATCGGTGGTGCTTGACTCCGCCGAGGTGTCGACACGTTCCGCATCGATTGCAGCTGACGTCAGCGCCACCATGCGCGCTGTGGTGTCCAAGATTCAAGAGAACAACCGCCGCAACGTGATGCATTCACGCATCATGCTGGGCGCTTTTTGCGCGTGCTTGCTGATTGCCATGGGTGTGTTTTTTGCCATCACCTTGAAGATGACCAAATCCATCAAAGAGCTCGACACCATGGTGTATGCCATGGCCAAGCGGGTGATTGAGGTAGATGCCAGCCTGACAGCCATTGGCAAAACCAACTCTGATTTTTCTGAAATTACCGAAAAACAAGAAGAAGTCATCACCACCCAAACCCAAGTGGCCAAACGCTTGGAAGAGATTGGCAAGAGCATGGCCGCCATGCCAGCCGTGGTGGCGGTGGAAGCCAACAAGTCCAGCGACCTCAAGTTCAAAGACATGCAAAAGCAGTTGACGGGTTTGGAGAGCAAGCTGCAGTCGTTTGATTCCAAGTTGCAGTCGGTGGCCGAAAAAGCATCTTCGCGCGCACCAGCGCCTGCATCGGCTGCGTCGCAAGGCCCCAGCACACAAGTGTTGCTGACCGAAATTCAAAAAATCAAGTCTGACTTGAATGCCGCGGTCCAAGTGCGTGAACGCACGCAAACCGCAGCAGAAGCCGCTGCCATCAAGAACATCGAGAAAACTGTGGACAAAGCGGCTGTGGCTGCAGGCGATGCACAAAAGGCAGCAGACAAAGCAGCCCAATCTGCCAAGGCCGCAGCTGATGCACAAAAGGCCGCTGCTGCGTCCGAGAAGGCATCTGCGGCTGAGCGTTTGGCGCAACAAAAAGCAGCCGCTGAGCGTGCGGTGGCCATGCGCATGCAGCCTGAGAAAGCAGAAAAGTCAGCCGATCAAATTGCCGCTGAGCGTGCTGCTGCAGAAAAAGCTGCTGCTGCCCGCGCTGCCAAAGCCGCAGCCGACAAGGCCGCCGCAGACAAAGCCGCTGCCGCTGAACGTGCGGCTGAGAAAGCCCGCGCAGCTTCAGCAGCTGCTGCTGCGACTCAGCCCGTCATCGTGCGCGAGAAGCCCATTCAATACCCACGCACCGCTGATTGATCCATCAATCAATCAAGCGGGCTGAACTGCAAAGCTGTTGGCTCGGCTGAGTGGCCAGTCGCTGAACACGGCAGGCAACACGCTGACATCGCTTTGCAGCAGGGCATCCGGCGCGATGGTGTCCACCAGCTCTGACAAATGCAATGTTTGTGTTTCGCTCACGCGGCGCATGATGTGGCGCGGTGTGAAGTCGTGCGGTGTTTGCAAGCCCGAGGCTTCCATCAACTCTTGCAAGGCTTCCAGTGTGTGTGCATGGAAGTTGTGCACGCGCTCCGCTTTGCTAGGGACCACCAGCGCCAGTTGACGTTTGGGGTCTTGGGTGGTGACGCCTGTGGGGCAGTTGCCGGTGTGACAGGTTTGCGCCTGAATACAACCCAATGCAAACATGAACCCGCGTGCGCTGTTGCACCAGTCGGCACCGAGGGCCAAGGTTCTGGCCATGTCAAAGGCGCTCACAATTTTGCCGCTGGCGCCCACGCGAATGGTGTCACGCAAGCCAGCGCCCACCAAGGTGTTGTGGACCAAGCGCAAGGCCTCTTGCAGGGGCATGCCCATGTGGTCGGAAAACTCCAACGGTGCCGCACCTGTGCCGCCTTCGGCACCATCGACGACGATGAAGTCGGGTTGAATGCCGCTCTCCAACATGCCTTTGACAATGGCAAACCATTCCCACGGGTGACCAATGCACAGCTTGATGCCGACGGGTTTACCGCCGCTCAAGGTGCGCAGTTGTTGGATGAAGGCCATCAACTCCAACGGGGTTGAAAAGCTACTGTGCGTGGCAGGCGACACGCAGTCTTGGCCTACCATCACACCGCGTGCTTCGGCAATTTCTTCGGTCACTTTGGGGCCGGGCAAGACGCCGCCGTGGCCGGGCTTGGCACCTTGGCTGAGCTTGATCTCCACCATCTTCACCTGCGGTGAACTGACGTTTTCTACAAAACGCTCGGGGCTGAAATGACCCGACGCATCACGGCAACCAAAGTAGCCTGAGCCAATTTCCCAAATCAAATCGCCACCGTGTGTGCGGTGGTGACGCGAGATGGAGCCTTCGCCGGTGTCGTGTGCAAAACCACCCAGCTTGGCGCCTTGGTTGAGGGCTAAGACCGCATTGGCGCTCAAGGCCCCAAAGCTCATGGCCGACACGTTGAACAGGCTGATGTCGTAGGGTTGTGTGCAGGCTTTGCCGCCCACTTTCACGCGAAAGTCGTGACCGGCCAACTTGGTGGGCGCGATGGAATGGTTGATCCACTCATACCCAATGGCGCGTACATCCAGCTGTGTGCCGAAGGGGCGTTTGTCTGAAGCACCTTTGGCGCGCGAGTACACCAAGGTGCGTTGGGCGCGAGAGAAGGGCGAGGCCTCGGTTTCTGACTCTAAAAAGTATTGGCGAATTTCAGGTCGAATGGTTTCGAGCATGAAGCGCAAATGCCCAATGATGGGGTAGTTGCGCAAAATCGCGTGGTGCGATTGCTGCAAGTCGTACAAGCCGACGATGCTGAGAAGCAAAAACAGCGTGGGCCACCAACCACTCAGGCCCATCACGCCTGCACCGAGCAGCGTGAAGATCAGCAAAACCACCGAGGCCATGAACGCGGTGTAGCGCACTGGATAAATCTGATTGAGTTTGTCCAGCATGCGAGCTGCTCCTTGGGCTAAATGGTGGTTATCGTGGGTTCGTCAGTTTGGCAGCGAGTTTAGATTGCGCCAAGGCCGAGACTTCGGCGCGCAAGCGTGCCGAGGACAGTTGTTGGTCCGCGGCATGTTGCACATCAGAGAGGTGCGACAAGATCGTGCCGCGTAAGTCGAGCAAGTCTTGGTCAAGCTTGTGCAGGCGCTCTTGCAACTCGCGTTGCAAGGCCATGCGTTGGGTGAGCAAGTTCACTTCAGCCGCAATGGTGCGCCATGTTTGTGTCAGTTCATCACTGGGAGCCACGCGCAGTTGCTCAAACAACTCATGGATGAGCGGATCGAAGATGGGCGAGGTGTTCTCGCGCGCGTCTGGGGTTTCGGTCAGCGTTGGCACGTTTTCTGGCACGGCCGCTGGCTGCGTGTGAGACTGCAAGATCGCATTGACCTGACCCCACCCTTCTTCAGGCGAGTACTGCTTGAGTCCTTTGAAGGACAAGAATTGTGGTTCGGAGCTCATTTACTCATCACACCCATGGACATGCGTTTGAGGAATTGCGGGATGCCCATTGAGGCAATTTGCGTGGTCTGCGACGCCTGCTTTGTGGGCATCTCATCGGGACGGACTTTTTGCATGCGGTGGCGACCCAGGATGGAATATTGGCTAGACAGTGTGCTGGATGTGGCCAACAAATTGTTGCGCTTCACACCTGCAGCAGGGCTATTGAATGCAGAGGCTGTGTTGCCGCGCATGGCGGGCTGTGTGATGCGGGTGTTGCTGGTGGTTTGGCGCATGCCTTGTGCGGATTCGCGCATGTCACGTGCCGCACATACCGATTGGCCAAACTCGTTGAACGACGCACCGCAGGCATCTTGCAAGTCCATCAAATAGCCGCGCTCAAACATTTCGCGTGCGGTTTGCGCTTCCAAGATCGGGGGGGCGAGCATGAAGCTGACAGGAAAGCGCTGTTTCGAGAACACGTCACTTTTGAGTTGATCTGCGTGCACGCGCGTTGGGCAAACCAACAAAGTGGGCGGCGTGTGGATGGCCGAGTCGAACACCCAACGGTGACGGCTCAAGAAGCCAGCCGTCGCAGCCAGTTCAATTTCAGAGACTGAAGTTGGGACGATCACCAAGTCGTATTCGAACATCAGCTCGCCAGCGATGGAGTCGGTCCAGGTCAAGTCGCAAATCACCACTTCTGTGCTGCTGGCTGCGCGGCGCAGGTGCAGACGGGCATCCAAAATGGGACGGTTGCCGCCTTGGTCGAGCGGCAGGATGTGGTGTTGCACCACCACCCCAATATTGGGGGCGCGTGTCAGCCAAGTGCTAGAAGAGCCGTGTGTGTCAAAGTCAATCATCGTGACCGTTTGGCCTTGGCGGCGCAAATAAGCAGCCAAGTTCGCTGAAACGGTGCTTTTGCCCACGCCACCTTTTTGACTGGTGACCAAAATTTTGAATGTCGACATCTTTTTATCCTTCGCACTGGCGCTCAGCGCTGCATTTTTTTGAAAAACACCCGAAATTTCTTGCGGGGGAATCGAATTTACATGGGTGCCGCCACGCCGGTCAATGCGCCATTTAGCCGACAAATAAGAGAGAAATGGGCTATCTTTACCTGAATTGAATACTTTTAGGTGTATACATATAATTAAAAGAATCAAAATTAAGAAGATTACCTATGTTGTTGATTTTTAAAAAGAATATGCAAAGTGTCAAAAAAAACAACACTTCTGAGTGGAAATGCCATCCGTTAAAATTGGAAGGGTAATTTCTACAAATTGAAAGTTCTCATGTCCAAACGCCTTTTTGCTCTCTTGTCCATCGTGTCTGTTGCTTTGTTGACTGCTTGCAGCTCAACCAAACTGGACAACGTGTCTGATGCCAAAGCATCTTCTTCGGTGGCTTCTGTGGCCGCCGATCACTTGAACCCCAACAGCCTGATCTCTAAAGAGCGTAGCGTGTACTTTGACTTCGACAAGTTCGACATCAAAGCTGACCAAACTGCTGTGGTTGAGCGTCAAGGTAAATACTTGGCTGCCAACGCTGCTTTGAAAATTCGGGCTGAAGGCAATGCCGACGAGCGCGGTGGCCGCGAATACAACTTGGCTTTGGGCCAAAAGCGTGCTGAAGCTGTGGTGCGTGGTTTGAAAGCCTATGGCGTGAAAGACGGTCAAGTTGAGCCTGTCAGCTTTGGTAGCGAGAAGCCACAAGCCGCAGGTCATGACGAAGCCGCTTGGGCACAAAACCGCCGCGTTGACTTGGCTTACCCAAGCAAGTAATTCGCTGATTCATCGCTGCGGTTGATGCAACTTAACAGCGAAGTCATCACAACACCACCGCGGGCCTCGGCCACGGTGGTGTTGTTACGTGACGTTCCCCAAAAAGGCCTTGAAGTCTTTTTGTTGCGTCGCCACACGGCCTCGGCTGTGTTGGGCGGCGCTTATGTTTTTCCGGGTGGCAAATTAGACGAGGCCGATTGCGCGTCTGATTTGCATGCCCATCTCGACGCCTCGCCGCAAGCACTGCACAGTGCCTTGGGTGAGCCCGACTTAGACGCGCACACGGCTGCAGGCTTGTATGTGGCTGCCGTGCGCGAAGTGTTGGAAGAGTGTGGCGTGTTGTATGCCCGCTCGCACGACCACCAAGCTTTGGCGCATGACGCTGCGCAACGCCAACATTGGCAACACGCACTGCATGGCGGTCAAGCCTTTGTCGACGTGTTGCGAAGTGCAGGCTTGCGTGTGGACACGCAGCACTTGGCACCTTGGTCGCGTTGGATCACGCCGCTGCAACCTTCGGTGACCAACAAGCGGTTTGACACCCGTTTTTTCATCGCGGTGTTGCCGCCGGGGCAGCACCCCATACACGACAACATCGAAGCCATCGACAGCGTGTGGCTCAGCCCGCGTGAGGCCTTGGACCGTTACTGGGCCGGCGGCCTGCCGCTGGCGCCGCCACAAATCATGACCTTGGTGTCTTTGCTGTCACACAGTTGTACGACGGATGTGTTGAACTGTGCAAGGCAGCAAACGCCTGCACTGATTCTTCCAGAACCGTTTGATGATGAAGGCGTGCGCACCTTGTGTTACCCAGGCGATTCGCGACATTCTGTGTCGCTGCGTGCCATGCGCGGACCAACGCGTTTGCGTTTTGTGGCAGGCCGTTTTGAACCTGACGGTGGCTTTGAGCAATTTTTACAAACGTAAGAGAAGCAGCATGAACGACATCACCGAAACCACCAACGACCCTAACAATGAGTGGCTTGAAAACTACCCCCACGACGACATTGTGGTGGGGCAAGTGGCGCGTCTGGTGCGTACCTTGACCTTGGCTGACATCCAAGCATTCGCTGCGGTTTCAGGTGATACCAACCCGGCACACTTAGATCCTGAGTACGCCAGCGCCACTTTGTTTCATGGTGTGATTGGTCATGGCATGTGGGGTGGCTCACTCATCAGCACCGTGCTCGGCACCGTGTTTCCAGGCCCTGGAACGATTTACCTTGAGCAAAATTTGCACTTCAGCCGTCCCGTGCGAATCGGTGACACGCTGAACGTGACGGTCACCTGCACCGCCAAGCACGATGACAAAAAAACCATCGATCTCGATTGTTTGTTGATCAATCAAAAGGGCGATCGCGTGCTTTACGGCGTAGCCAAAGTGATGGCCCCGAGCGAGAAGCTGCGCATGCCACGCATCCATGCGCCACACATCAGCTTGTTCGACCCTGAGCAACGCCATGCCAACTTGTTGGCTCTGGGCGCCAAGCTTGAGCCTGTGCGTTGCGGTGTGGTGCATCCGTGTGATGCAGATTCTTTGCAAGGTGCGATGGATGCGCATCACGCAAGTTTGATTCATGCGGTGCTCATTGCCCCAGAGAAAAAACTACGTGCTGTGGCCGCAGAAGCAGGCATTGATTTGACAGGCATTGAGGTTATCGATGTCGAGCACAGCCACGCGGCTGCTGAGTTGGCTGCGCAAATGGCGGCAGACAAAAAGCTAGAAGCCTTGATGAAAGGCAGCTTGCACACCGACGAGTTGATTCATGCCGTGGTGTCGCAAAAAGGTTTGCGCACAGGCCGACGCATGTCGCATGTGTTTCGCTTTGAAGCGCCCATGTACCCCAAGCCGCTGTACATCACCGATGCCGCGCTGAACATTGCGCCGACCTTGGCCGAGAAAGCAGACATCGTGCAAAACGCCATTTTGTTTGCGCAAATCATGGGTGTGGCAACGCCGAAAGTCGCCATTTTGTCGGCGGTGGAAACCGTGAACCCCAGCATTCCCTCCACGATTGATGCGGCTGCTTTGTGCAAGATGGCGGACCGTGGCCAAATCAAAGGCGGCTTGCTTGACGGCCCGCTGGCCTTTGACAACGCCGTGTCCACACATGCGGCCGAAATCAAACACATCGCCTCTGCGGTGGCCGGCCACGCCGACATCTTGGTCGCCCCCGATTTGGAGTCGGGCAACATGATGGCCAAGCAACTGGAATACCTCGCGGGCGCTTCTGGCGCTGGCGTAGTGTTGGGTGCGCGCGTGCCAATTGCGTTGACCAGCCGTGCAGATTCGGCCAGCACGCGCAGTGCTTCTGCGCTGTTGGCCAAGCTGATTGCGCACCACAACCGTACGCATTCGGCATGAGCATTCTGTCTGTCAACGCGGGCTCGTCTAGCCTGAAGTTTGCGCTGTACCCCATTGAAGGCACGGGCATTGGTGAGGCCGAAGTCACAGGCAATATCGAAGGCCTAGAGCCTTCAGGGCAGCCGCGCATCAGCTTTTGCGCCACGGGCCAAAACAAAGAATCAGCCGTTGTGATGGTCAAGCCTGCGCAAGATGTGTTTGACGCGGCGCTCGACACCCTCAAAGGCTTGTTGGCCACGCGATTTGCGCATTTGAAAGTGCAAGCCATTGCCCATCGGGTGGTGCACGGTGGCAGCTATTTTTCGAGCAGCGTGCGCGTCACATCTGATGTGCTGACGCAGCTGGCCTCGCTGAATGCCTTGGCACCTTTGCACCAGCCCCATAACTTGGCGGGCATTGAGGCGTTTGCCGAATCGTTTCCAGACGTTGCGCAGATCGCTTGTTTTGACACCGCGTTTCATCGCACGCTGTCGCCACTTGAAACCACGTTTGCGATTGACCGCCAGCTCACCGAGCAAGGCGTGCGTCGCTATGGCTTCCATGGGCTTTCTTATCAATACGTGACGCAAGTTCTCCAGCGTGAATCCCCCCGTTCTGCGGGCCGCACGGTCATGGCGCATTTGGGCAACGGTGCCAGCGTGTGCGCCACCACGCAGCACCAAAGCCGCGCCACCACCATGGGCTTCTCGGCTTTAGACGGCTTGATGATGGGCACACGCAGTGGCGCGGTCGACCCCGGTGTGTTGCTGTATTTGATGGAGCAAGGCTGGGACCACGACCGAATTCAAAAGCTGCTGTACAAACAAAGCGGCTTGTTGGGTGTGTCGGGCGAGAGTGCCGACATGCGCACCTTGCGTGCATCAAGTGCAGCGGGCTCTGCGGCTGCAGGTTTTGCCACCGATTTGTTCGCACACCGCGTGGTGCGCGAAGTGGGGGCGCTGAGCGCCTGCATTTGTGGCCTTGACGTGCTGGCCTTCACCGGCGGCATTGGTGAGCACGATGCCGTGTTGCGTCAACAGGTGTGCGATGCCTTGGCTTACTTGGGCGTACACATCGACGCAGCAAGCAACGCCCAAGCCACAGGCGACAGAACGGCCTCTATTCACGCCGACAATAGTGCGATTGAAGTGTGGGTGGTCCCCACAGACGAAGGCCGCGTGGCCGCCCAAGACGCTTTGGCGTTTCTCTAAGAACTGAATTGAAGGAATCGCGTGAATATCAAAGACGCCATGAGTTGCTTTACCACCGGTGTGACGGTGGTGACGGCGCACACCCAAGGCCAAGACTGGGGCATGACTTGCAACTCGTTCAACACCGTGTCGCTAGACCCCGCCATGGTGTTGTGGAGCGTGCGCAAAAGCTCGCTCAGCCACGAAGCCTTTGTCAAAGCGGGTGGTTACATGGTCAACGTGTTGGGGGCCCAGCAAAAAGAGGTGGCGTTGAAGTTTGCGCAAGGCACACAACAAGAACGCTTTGCAGACCAAAGCGTGGTGCGTGGTATCCACCAACACCCGCGTTTAGACGGTGTGATTGCTTGGTTTGATTGCCGCATTGCCCAAGTGGTATCTGCTGGGGACCATGACATCTTGATCGGTGAAGTGCTCGACTTCGGTGTGCAAGCTGGCCATGGCTTGGCTTATGCACAGCGTAGCTTCGGTGTGCTTTCGCCTCTGGAAGACTAAAAAATGGTTTACAATTCCGCCCTGATTCGGTGGTATAGCTCAGTTGGTTAGAGCGCAGCATTCATAATGCTGATGTCGCAGGTTCAAATCCCGCTACCACCACCATACATAAGGGCTCGGAAAATCTCCGAGCCCTTTTTCTTTGCTCCAAAGCCCTGTATTTGCGGGCTTCCGACGGGCGACCTTAAGGACGCGGCTATTTCACTTCTTCAACAAGTGGAGTTTTTTTGCCGTTTTCTCTCTCTTTTCTCTGTTTTCTTAAGGACGCGTCCACAAGGGAAACCTAGGCTTCATGCGGGTTTGCGGTAAGTCGTTTGAACGTAACTGTGCATGAGCATAGTTGACTAACCACAACATTTGAGTCTCCTACTTGAGCGGATACGTACTTGCTGTTAAGGCCAAAAGACCTTCTTCGCGTCGTATTACCTTGGCTTGCTCTAACGTTGCAAGTGTTCGGTACAACGCTTCATGCGTGATGCCGAGTTCTCCAGCTAAGGATTTAAGTCCTGTATTAACTTGATACTCGCCATTTTTTCCCTCTGTGTTGATGAGGTGAAGAACGCGATCTTTGACAGATTTCATGCTGAGTCGTTCGCAGTGCAGTCGAAGTCGTTTAACTTCTGAGTTAAGCATGCTGATCCATCGACCTGCGAATTTCGGATCTTTATTCAAAGCGTCAGCAAGTGACTTTAGTGGTATTTGGACGATCTCTGAATTTGCAACAACTCGACCATCACAGTGATATTGAGACGATTGCAGACTTGCCTCACTTACAAATCCATGCCGTGTCCTTTGCAGAACCAAAGGATCACCCTGATGGCTTAGTCGCTCCAAAGTGACTTCGCCGGACACTACAAAAAACATCCAGTGCGGTTTCTTTCCAGTTTCAAAGAGAAGGGTGCCTTTTTTGAAAGATGTTGTATTACAAAGCGCGTGAATGCTCTCCGGTAGTAACGCTTTGAGTGCAGAGTTGAATTTAGTTAGATTCTCATTCATATGATTTAAATCATATGTGATTTCGGATGGTTATCCGATACTCCCTCACGAAACAATCAGAGGACTCAATGGCAAAACCACTATTTCAATTCGGCGAATACGTCCAAGGTTATAGCGTAGCTGTGCTCAATGAACGGGCAGTAAGAGCCGCCGCAGGTATTTTGTTTTTCTTCGCGATGGTCACGTTTATGAATGCGATGCTGCTGGGTAACTTCCAACCCACGCGTGTTTTTGTCGTTGCGTTTTTAATCGACTTCACAGTGCGAATTTTTGTTAATCCGAAATTTTCACCCAGTCTGATTCTTGGGCAATGGATGGTTCGCAAGCAAGAGCCTGAGTACGTGGGCGCACCTCAAAAACGTTTTGCATGGGCCATTGGCTTCACGTTGGCATTGTTGATGCTTTACTTAATTGTTATCAAAGGCGTGATTGGTCCTATCAACATGCTGGTGTGTGGCACATGTTTGTTGTTACTTTTCTTTGAGTCTTCGTTTGGCATTTGTATTGGTTGCAAGCTGTATGACTTATTCAGTAAGAACAAAGTCGAGCTTTGCCCAGGCAACGTGTGCAGTTACAGACCGGCCCCTGGCGCTGGCGGAACTTGGATACAGGGCGCAGTGGTGGTTGTGTTTTTGATGGTTGTGTTCAATGTGGCAGGCTGGGTCTACGGTCATCCCACATCACCGCAGGTCGTACAGGAATTGGGCGCAACTTCTGATCCACAAGACTCTGCTGAATCTGAGAGATGCAAAGTGCCGGAATTCGCTAAAAAGATTGGTCATGAGCAGCAATGGAAATTGCATAACGGATGTTAATAAAAGGAACGGCTATGTCAGACATGCAAATTCAAGTTCATGTTGAAAACATCAAGTGCGGTGGGTGTGAAAAGTCCATCATCAAAGGGCTGACTTCGATTGAAGGCTTGTCCAACATCGTCATTGAACGCGATCAGCAGTTGATCAGTGTGACAGCGGACGCGTCTTTACGAGAGGCACTGGTTGCCAAGCTCAAGTCGATGGGCTATCCAGAGCATGGCAGTGTCAGCGGGTTGGATGCCGGGCTGGCTAATGCCAAGTCATTTGTCAGTTGTGCGATTGGCCGTGTTTCCTGATTTTCGATCACTCAGAAAGACAGGTGACTAAGTGGAATTTTCAAAAATTAAGAAACAACGCTTTGTCATCGCTTTGGCTAGCATGGCCTTTGTTGGATTGCTTGCATTTGTATTTTTTAGAGCTGGGCCGCTGGCTGCTACACCAGTTACCGTGCAGGCTGTCAAGCAGGGTGGGTTTACGCCTGCCCTGTTTGGTGTGGGCACGGTCGAGGCTAAACGCAGTTGGATGATTGGCCCCACGGTTGCGGGGCGTGTTGCCCAAGTCCACGTTGATGTGGGTGATATCGTGAAGGCCGGTCAATTGTTGGCTGAGATGGATTCGGTTGATTTAGACCAAAAACTGTCGGCGCAGGATGCATTGATTTCCCGCACTGCCAGCACGCAAATGGCGACACAAGCGCAGCAAACCGATGCATATGCACGTTACGAATTGGCTAAGCTGAATTTCAGTCGCAATCAAGATCTTGCGAAACAAAATTTCATCAGCCCAAGTGCGCTTGAATTGCGTACACAGGAAAAAATATCAGCTGAGGCCGCCTACGAAGCTGCCAGCGCCAATTTGAGCGGTATCAAACAAGATGTGATTCGTTTGAAGGCTGAGCGCGCTGGTTTACAACAGCAACGTAACAACGTGCGATTGATCGCCCCCGCCGATGGCGTTGTGACTACGCGTGACGCGGAATCGGGCACCACGGTGGTTGCTGGGCAGCCTGTGATTCGTTTGATCGACCCTCAGAGCCTATGGGTCAAACTTCGCTTGGATCAAGGGCGATCTGCTGGTTTGCAAACTGGGCTTGATGCCAATATTGTGGTTCGTTCTCAGGCGCAGAAAAGTTTCAAAGGGCAGGTTGTTCGTGTCGAGTTGCTAAGTGATAGCGTTACCGAAGAGCGTGTGGCTCTGGTCTCGTTTGCACAAATTCCTAAAGACGTGTCTGTTGGCGAGGTGGCTGAGGTCACCTTAGCGCTGGCACCTATTGAGAACGCGTTGCTCATTTCCAACGCAAGCATTCAACGGCAAGGCGACACCATGGGGGTGTGGCGCTTGATCAATAGCAAGCCAGTTTTTTCAAAAATACGTGTCGGTGCATCTAGCCTCGATGGTGACATAGTTGTTTTGGACGGCTTGCAGCTCAGTGACCAAGTGGTGGTGCACAGTCAAAAAGCCTTGACTGAAAACAGCCGCGTGCGTGTGGTTGAGGCCTTACGATGATCAGCCTAGCTGGGCGCGACATTCTTCATTCTTGGCAAAAGTTTGTGCTCACTGGGATGGGCTTGGGGTTACTGATTGGTGTCACGTTGACGATGGCGGGCGTTTATCGCGGAATGGTTGACGACGCGAAAGCACTGCTCAGCAACAGTGGGGCTGATGTTTGGGTAGTGCAAAAAGACACACAAGGTCCCTATGCAGAGCCATCGACTATCAAAGATGATGTAGTTCGCAGTTTGTTGGGCATGCCCGGTGTGATGCGCGCAGCCAATGTGACTTATTTCACGATGCAAATCAGCCATAGAGGCTACGACACGCGTGCCATGGTAGTTGGCATGGAGTCTGGTCAACCTGGTGAGCCTTCGCACTTAATAGCTGGCCGATATTTGACGCGCAGCCATTACGAGGCAATTGCTGATGTCAAAACTGGTTTTGCAATTGGCGACCGCATTGGCATTCGACGCCATGAATACACAGTGGTTGGGTTGACGCAGCGTATGGTTTCTTCAGGCGGAGATCCGATGGTGTTTATTGCCATCAAGGATGCACAAGACGCTCAATTTTTAAAAGACAACGATGCCATTTTGAATGATAGGGTTAGAACTGCTAACAATCCCGCCATTAACAAGCCCGCTGTTCCTGGTGTTCTTGAAGCTGTGCAGGCAACGCAAACCAGCAGCCACAACGTGAATGCAGTGTTGGTTCAGGTTGAGGGCACCTCCAAATCAGAACAAGTAGCGCAATCCATACGCCGCTGGAAACACTTAGAAGCGTTTACGCGCAAGGGTATGGAAGAAATTTTGGTCGTTAAATTGATTGCCACTTCGGCCAAGCAAATCGGCATGTTTCTTGTGATTTTGGCCATCGTGAGTGCAGCTATTGTTGCTTTCATTATCTACACCATGACGCTAGGAAAGATACGAGAAATCGCTGTACTCAAACTCATCGGCACACGCAACGGCACTATTGCATGGATGATTCTTCAGCAAGCGATGGGTCTTGGCTTTATTGGGTTTATTGTTGGAAAAATTGCTGCAACATTTTGGGCTCCTGTTTTTCCGAAGTTTGTATTGCTAGAGCCGGGCGATGCTGTGACTGGGTTTATCGTCACTCTGTTGATTTGTGCATTAGCAAGCACCTTGGCGATTCGCGTCGCGCTTGCGGTTGATCCTGGTGAGGCGATTTCGTGATGACGAATACTCCGCAAACACCACGTGCAGGCGGGATCATGATCGAAGGGTTACGCAAGGTGTATGGGCAAGGCGACATGGCTTTTGAGGCGCTTAAAAACGTCAATATGACCGTGGCGGGCGGTGAGGTAGTTGGCCTTGTGGGTCCATCGGGTTCTGGCAAAAGCACCTTGCTGAAATGCCTAGGTGCCATCATTGAACCCACTGCTGGAAAAATGACCTTAGGTGGTGATGTGATTTACGACCATGGTTGGAAGATTCCAGACCTGCGAACACTGCGACGTGATCGCATTGGTTTTATTTTTCAAGCCCCTTATCTCATCCCGTTTTTAGATGTAACTGACAACGTGGCCCTGTTACCCATGTTGGCTGGTGTGGGTAACCTTAAATCGCGTGAGAGGGCGTTGGAATTATTGAAGGCCCTTGATGTTGCTCACCGCGCAAAAGCTGAGCCTTCTCAGCTTTCAGGAGGCGAGCAACAGCGCGTATCGATTGCTCGCGCATTGGCTAATCGCCCCCCAGTCATATTGGCTGATGAACCCACAGCACCTTTAGACAGTGAGCGAGCCTTAGGTGTGATGCATATCTTGAATCAAATGGCAAAGCAGTCGCAAACGGCCATCATTGTGGTGACGCATGATGAAAAGATCATCCCAACTTTCAAGCGTATTTACCAAATTCGAGATGGCGAAACCATTGAAGTGAAAGGTGAGGGGCGCTCTGTTGATTGATTACGTCCTAGCAAAGGTGAATTCATCTCCCTGTTTTAGAGCTGCCCCATTGATCCATCAAGCGTTGGTCACGTGCCATCTCGGCTTCTATCGAGTCTTTGGGAAGTTTTCTGAGGCACTCTTCCATGGCCTGCGCGTCAAGCTTGGGCTTTGCCGGTGGAGGTGAAGTTCTTACGTGTTCAGATTTTCCATCCCAAGCGAACGGGTTATTAAATGTCGGGGTATCTGGCAGGCAGTCGTCTTTGTAAGTGGGCTTATCGTCGGATGCGAAGGGAGAAAACGAAATCGTTTTTTCAAAAATCAGTGGCTTGCCTGTGGGCGTAGGTGGCAAGGTAGGCATGTTCTCAATGGCTTGACGCGCGAGCTTTTCAGCTAGTGCCGAGGTGCTCCACAGTGTGTCGAGTTGAGTTAATGTGCCATTGGGTGAAATTTCGATACGAAAACGCACCTCACCTTGGTCGGGCCCTTCCACCGCTGTGCCCATCATGCTCCGAACTTGCTGGCCCCAGCTGTGTCGATAGCCTTTGCTGTTCTTGTTTGTGTACTTAGCGGCAAACGCCCATTCGTCAGAGGACGGCGCTGAAGGAGCGGCCATCGTGGCGAGTGGTTTTTCAGTCTGGGTTTTAGCGGGGGCTGCTTCCTGATGTGACATGGACCAATCAGGCGCGGGCGCAAGCATCTTTGGTAGTTCGGCCTTGATGAAAAAGACCTCTACCTCTTGATCGGGTGTTTTGTCTTTTTGCTTGAAATTCAACAAATGTTGGCTCGCGCCAATTGCGACAACTACGTGCAACGCAATCACGATTGTCAGAAAAATTAGGCGCTCTTGGCCTCTTAATATGCGTGTGAACACGGGTTTTAAATAAGTAATGTCTAATATTATTGACTAGATAGTTTTCAAGAAGGATTTGCGTCATGAAAAAATCTGATCATTGGGAAAACGTGTACCGCAATAAAACGTTTGATGCGGTCAGTTGGTATGCACCTCACTTGAGCGAGTCTCTTCGATTGATCCAAGAGTTGTGCCCCGACTCCACCGCATCCATCATCGACATAGGTGGGGGAGAGTCCACCTTAGTCGATGATTTGCTGCATTTTCACTATTTAGATGTGTCTGTGTTGGACATTTCGGCTACGGCTATTGACTTCACACGCCAGCGCCTTGGGCCGCAAGCACAAAAGGTCCGTTGGCATGTGGGCAACATAACTCAATATGACTTTGGTTCCAAACAGTTTGATCTTTGGCATGACCGAGCGGTATTTCATTTCTTGACAGAGCCAGCTGCTAGACGCTCGTATATCGAGCTGGTCAGACGCTCTGTCAAGCCCGGCGGCTACGTATTGATGGCGACGTTTGGACCTGACGGTCCTTTAAAGTGCAGCGGTTTAGATGTTGTGCGGTACGACGATCAAAGTTTGCACCGTGAATTTGGCGAGGGTTTTCATATGATGGGTAGTGAGTTATCCGAGCACAACACCCCCATGGGTACGCGTCAACAATTTCTGTATTGTTGGTGTAGGGCCTAGATAGTTTTCATGTGAATCGCTTTGATTAATGACAAGCACCTATGAGGATGAGAGTAGATGAATTTTTTTGAGCAATATTGGCCAGTACTGGTTTTAGCACTATGGTATGGCTACAAGTGGTGGTCCGCCAAACAAGTGATACGTATGCTGCCAGAGTTACGTAAAAATGGCGCAGTCTTTATTGATGTGCGCTCAGCAGCTGAGTTCGCTTCGGTTAATGCGCCTGGCAGCATCAACATTCCTCTGCCTGAGTTGGGCTCGCGTTTGGTTGAGCTACCCAAGGATCGGGATTTGGTGCTGTGTTGTGCCAGCGGATCGCGCAGTGGTATGGCAAGGATGATGCTCAAAACCAAAGGATTTGGCAAAGTACACAACGTAGGTAGGTGGAGTAATTTGATCTAATTTTTTACATTGAACGCATTAGCAATAATTTGTATATCATTTGATGCTTATGGATTTATTAACTTCCTGATTTAGAAGGCGTATCAAAACGTTCGATATGCCGAGGACGTCATGAATCAATGGACGGCTAAAGGCTGGCCGATGGTTTCATCCCACAAATAATTAATTTCATTGGAGTATTTCATGGATGCATTTCAAGATCATTACCCTCAAAATGTTGCTCATTGCTATGGCTGTGGCCATCTAAATGAACATGGGCATCAAATTAAAACTGTGTGGGATGGTGACGAGACAGTCACAAGATTTACGCCTGATTTCTATCACACCTCAGTACCTGGATTTACTTATGGGGGCTTGATTGCATCATTGATTGACTGTCACAGTACGGGTACAGCCGCTGCAGCTATGTATCGTCAAGAAGGTCGCGATATGGATTCGCTGCCTGCTTTTCGATTTGTAACTGGATCCTTGCATGTTGACTTTTTAAAACCTACGCCTCTGGAATGCGAGTTAGTCATTCGTGGGAGAGTGAATGAAATCAAAGGTCGAAAAGTGGTCGTCGAAACCACTGTTTATGCTGGTGATGTTGCCACTGCAAAAGGAGAGGTTGTTGCTGTTCAGATGCCAGAAAGTTTTGGTCAGTGACGACGTGTAGTACTGATCCAGATCATTTGCCAATTGTTGGCGATGAGTTGGTTGTTTTGGCTGAGATGGTTGAACTTTCTAATCAATCCATTATTGAACTGGGATGCGGAAGTGCACGATTGTCTAGAGGATTGCTACAGCGATATCCTGGTTGCAGTGTTACCGGACTTGAAGTTGATGCAATCCAACATGCCAAAAACTTGTCACGTCCACAAGAGCGTCTTGAATTTGTAGCAGCTGGAGCTCAATCGATTCCATTTGAAAGCAAATCATTCGATTTGGCATTGATGCTGAAATCTTTGCACCATGTGCCAATAGACATGATGGATCAAGGTCTCAATGACGTTGCGCGTGTACTTCGGCCTAGAGGTTTTCTGTACGTTTCGGAGCCAATTTACGGCGGTTCATTGAATGAAATTGTACGGTTGTACAACGATGAGGGCGTTGTGAGGCTGGCAGCTCAAGCTGCATTAAATCGTGCAATAGAAAAGAAAACGAATTGGGAGCAAATTGACGAACGACGATTTTCTCAGGCTGTTCACTTTGCAAGCTTCGATGAGTTTGTAACTCGCATGCTCTATCCGAGTTTTACGGATCACGAGATTGATGAAGAAATCATCCAGCGAGTACGGAAAGCGTTTGAGCCACATTTAAGGGCTAGTGGGGCCACATTCGTACGCCCCATGCACGTTCGACTAGTTCAAAGAACCGCATATGAAGTTGCGGCGATGGATTTATGCTAGTTCTAGCTATGTGGTTGCAACTAAAGGGTTTTTCTCATGATTAAAAATAAATTTGTAATGCCTAAAGAGCTTGAGCAATTTATTGAAATTGAGTTTGCTAGGCTCAAAGAAAGCGTTCGTAAGAGTTTTGAAGAATTGATTATTCGAAATTCAAAAAATCAAGATGCTGTTGAAATGAAATAGTGCGTTGAGTCGACCGCCTCCACTTCAATTAATCAAACGCCTTTTTCATCATGGTCAGAAGACAAATTTAATTTCGGAGGTAAGCATGGTGAATTTATTGCCATCTGATGATTCTCAACGTGCCTCACTTCACAATGAAGTGCATGCGCGGCCAAGCGCAAGAATTCGTTTGCCTGCTTTTATTTTGCTAGTTGGCGTCTTTAATGAAGGGGTCACCAGAGAGCAAGAATGTGAGCATCTTCGTCATCTGCAACCTGAATTAAGCCTGCAAGATATGCAAGGAAATTTCGTGCGCTTACGGATGAGTGACTACACCTTGAAGTGGGAGCGGCACACTGAATTCACTCGATATTCGTTAGTCCAATCATTACCTGAGAATGCCGGACTCGGATCTCAAGAGCCTGAGTTGTTGTCGCACTTAAAGTTGCCACAAGGGTGGCTAGCGTCTATTCCTGGAAAAACTTTCTCTGCAATCAAATTGGTGATGCTTCACGATGATCTATCGGATCCACAAATGGCGCTTGAACAAGCTAGGAAGTGGATCGGTGTCTCACCAGTAATCGCTTCTCGTATGGGTAATCCCGCTCATTCTCTAGTTGCGACAGATTTCAGACTTCGTGAGAGTGGTTTTGAACGGATGCTAGTTCTAGCGCCTCGCGGCACAAGCAAGAGTCGCGCAGGACGAATTTCGCAGCGCTTGCTTGAGTTAGAAACTTATCGATTAATGGCTTTGCGTGGACTGCCAATTGCAAAAATTGTGAGCATTCAACTTGGAAATTCTGAGAAGGAGCTATCTGACATCATCGACTCCTTAGAGCATAAAGATTGCGATGATCAGGCCCTATTAACTAGACTTGTAGGATTGGCTGCTGCTGTAGAGCGTATGACAGCAGAGTATGCCTACAGATTCTCAGCCACTGCTGCTTACGACAAACTTGTAGCTGAACGTATTGTTGAATTACGAGAATCGCCAATTACTGGAACTCAAACAATAGGTGAGTTCATGAAAAGACGTTTGTCGCCCGCTATGGCGACTGTTGCGGCAACGTCACAACGTCTCACATCTTTGTCTGAACGTATTAATCGAGCGAGTTCTTTGCTGAGAACTCGCGTTGATATTGCTACAGAAGAACAAAACCGTATGTTGCTAGAAAAGCTGACAAAAGGTCAAGAGTTACAACTCCGCTTGCAAAGCACGGTTGAGGGTTTGTCTATTGCTGCTATTTCTTACTACGTTGTGAGCCTTTTGCTTTATGCAGGTAAAGCAGGCAAAGCCGCAGGTTTAGATATTCAACCTGAGCTAATTGCTGGTGCATTAATTCCCTTTGTACTATGGTTTGTTTGGACTGCTACACGTCGTATCCATGAAAGACTTTATAGCGGTTATTGAACAATTTTTTAACAAACAAGTAAGATTCATCGTTGACCTGTTGACGAAGGGCGTATGAAGGCTGTTTCAATTCTAAAAATGCGTAATGCATCAGATCAAATCTGCAAATCGTTCAAGGTGATTTCTAATCCTGACCGTTTAATGATTGTTTTACTTTTGTCCAAAGGTAAAAAATGTGTTGGTGAAATTGAGGCGTCGCTAAATATTCCTCAGCCTACACTGTCGCAACAGCTTACTGTTTTGAGGAGAGAGGATTTTGTTTGCGCAAAAAGGAACGGAAAAAACATATTTTACGAACTTAAGTGTCCATGGATAGTGCCCGTTATAAATATGGTTTATGACCAAACTGGAAAAAAGTACTAAAATAATTCAGTCTAATAATGTTAGTCATTAATTTTAATCTTAATTGGTAATCTTTTAAGAAATCTCTGTGCATTTGTGGCCTTTAAAATTAACTTTTAAGTAAATAAAAAAGAATTTACTATCATGGTGTCTAAAAAAACAAGCAGATCTTCGATCAAGGCCAAATCAGCAACAAAGTCTGTTGCCGTCAAGAAGAAAGCCGTAAAACAAGTTGCGCCTAAAGTGGCAAAGTCTTCAATCCAAGCTAGCGGCGCTAAGACCCGTGTCACTTCTAAAGCCTTATCTAAATCAGTAAAAAATGCTGATGTTGATTTAATGTTTGAAATTGCAGCAGAAACGTTCCGCGTCATGTCTGCGCCCATGCGTTTGAAAATCATTAACAGTTTGTGCAGTGAGGAAAAGAACGTGGGCCAGTTGCTGGATGAAATCGACACCACGCAGCCAAATATGTCGCAACATCTAAACACCCTGTTCAAAGCCAAAATTCTGGGCCGACGTCGCGAAGGTGTACAAATCTACTACCGCATCATCAACGATCGCGTGGTCACTTTGTGCCGTGCAATCTGTACACAAATTGCGATTGACAGTGATATTGCACACGATTGAGTGATGTAGCAATTTATGACAAAGGGCCGCAGCAGCGGCCCTTTGTCATTTGTGCGTCTAAGTCTTATGGTTTGAGATACACATAACCTTCTTTGGCTTGTAAGCGCGCAACTTCGGCCACGCCTGACGGAACGATCTTTGCATCCATGGATACTTTGTTAGGGTCAATGTTGCGAGAAGTCAGCGTGTTGTTGCAGACGCGAAATTGCACGCCCTTGCCAGACAGGTCAGACACCATGCCACTGAACTCACGGCCTTTGTTGTCTTTGGCTCCATCCAACAAGAAGTCAATGCCAGGGCCGTGTGTGACCACCACAATTTTGGCAGTGGAGTCCGCATTTAAATGGTTGCGTACATTGCCCAATATGGCAGCTGCGGTGTCTACGCCAGTGTTCACGTGGTAGACCACTTTGATGTCTTGCGCATGCACAAAGCCAAAGCTCATTGCCAGCAAAAAGGCGACGAAGGTATGTGAGATGTATTTGAAGATGTTCATATGAAGTATTCTCACATCAAGCTGTCAGCCCAAATGTTTTGCGCCCAATTCCACGCATATATGCCTTCTATTTCATTGGGGGCTGATGACACGCCACCAGAGCCGGGCACTGTTTTGTAGGTTTTGTCTTTCGCGTCGTATTGGTGAACGGACGCCACGTGCACCACCAGTTTGTCATTCACAAAGCTGTAGCAAGTGTTACTCAGGAATGGTGTTGGGTTAACAGGCATGTCTGACAGCTGAGCCACGATGGCTGCTGCTGTGACCTTGCCGTGCGAGTTGGCCATATGACCCGACTTTGGCATGAGCGGGGCCAGCATGATGGAGTCGCCAATGACATGAATGTCTTTGGCTTGTGTGGACTCAAAAGTTTGGTAGTGCACGCCGCACCAGCGTGTGTTGACGTTAGCTAGGCTCGACTGCACGGCAATGCCACCCGCACGCATGGCAGGCAACACGTTCAGCACATTGGCTTTGACATCGTTTTGCACATCAAATTTCAAGGTGTTATTCTTGGCATCCACGGCCATCACTTTGTGCTGTGGCATGTACTCTAATATGCCTTTGTAGTTGTCAGCCCAGAACTTCTTGAAAAGTGGCCCTTTGGAAGTCACGTCTTGGTTGGCATCCAAAATCAGCACTTTTGACTTGGGCTTATGTTGTTTGAAGTAATGTGCTACTTGGCTTGCTCGTTCGTACGGGCCGGGTGGGCAGCGGTAGGGCGCTTCGGGAATGGTGATGGCATACACGCCGCCATCGTTCATTGACTCAAGTTGTTTGCGCAGCGCCAATGTTTCAGGTCCTGCTTTCCACGCTTGCAAAATTTGGCCGGAGGCGTTGGCTTCTTTCAAACCTTCGATAGTGTTGAACATCAAGTCAATGCCAGGCGACATGACGAGTTTGTCGTATCGAATGCTGGGGCCACTAGCCAAAGTTATCGTTTTTTTGATGGGGTCAACACTAGCAACGAAGTCGCGCACGATGTTGACACCATGTTTACCAGACAGCTTGTCGTAGGGCGTGGTGATGTCGGCCATGGTCTTGCTGCCACCAATCACCAAATTAGAAATGGGGCAGGATACGAACTCGCCATTGGGCTCAATCAAGGTCACATCAATTTGGTAGTTCGACAACATGCGCACGTACTTAGCAGCGGTTGCGCCACCATAGCCACCGCCTACCACTACCACGCGTGCTTTTTCGGGTACGCGGCCCACCGATGCGCAACCGACCATGCTGCCGAGTGCGCCAAAAGAACCAAGAGCCATAGAGGCTTGAACAAAACTGCGACGTTTCATGATGAATCCTTGATCAGCGTTTGATAGCAGCGTAGTAGCTTGAGATGGTGTCAATTTGGGCGTCAGTTAAACCCTTGGTGATTTGATGCATCACGGTAGCCGGACGACTGCCGTCTTTAAAGGCTTTCATCTGCAGCACCATGTAATCCTTGGGCATGCCTACTAATGATGGGATCGCTGAGCCCTCAATGGTGCGACCATCAGTGCCGTGGCAGTTGGCGCACATGGCTGCTGTCGCACGGTTATGTAGTTGTGTGGCTTTTTCTTGTGCGTGAGCTGATGCGCTCACACCCAGTATCAAGACGGTGGTGGTTAGTAGATGCACCGCAAGTAGGGATATTGTTTTCATCGAGACCTCGTTCAACGGAGTAAATCAATCAGTGATTAGTAATATATCCAGAATGACAAAACGCCATCACGGGGTAAACCCAATGATGGCGTTTGTCAGTGCGTTGAAAAATATAAGTAAAAATTTGGATAAATAACAGTACTTTAAGGTTGCATCAAGGTGGGGGCGCTTGCAGGTGGTGCATCCATCCAGCGGTCAACCAATCCGGCGCCTAGCCACATGCCAACTAATGCAGTCCATGCAGTTAGGGCGAAAATCGCACCGCCTGTGACTCCTGCACCCACGGCGCAACCACCAGCCAACATGGCTCCAAAACCCATAAAGATGGCACCCACAATGTAGCGGCGCATGGCATAGCCGTCTTTGAAGCCTTCGAGCTTGAGTTCTTTGCCTAGCCAAGCGGCAAAGAATGAACCTAAGAACACACCAGGTAACAAGCCAAAGTCAAACCCAATGGCAGGTGGGTTGGGGGCCAGCACGCGCATGAGCCACTCGGCCGATGGACCGCTGAAGGTGATGCCTTGGATGTGCACCACTTCGAACGAGGCTTTAGACACGCTGTACGAAAACCACCAAGCCATGGCCACGCTCAAGCCGGTGCCAATCCCACCTATCCACATCCATGCACGTTGCGTGGTGCGTGTGGTGAAGTACAGCGCAGCCAAAAGCCAAACGCACCCAATGATTAATCCTGTAGCGTGGCTCAGCCCCAGAATAGCAAGCAAGTCCCGGCTGTTGCCGCCTTCAACAGTCCAGAGGTTAGTGATTTCTTGGCGCAAAGGCGAGAGCGCACCTGACAAAGCGGATTGCGCCGTGACCGCAAAAATCAAACCTGATAGCAAGGCTCGTAAGTTGCCATTGGCTGACAAGATAAGCAATCGGCTGGCACAACCGCGAGTCATGATCATGCCTGAACCAAACAGTAAGCCGCCTATCAGCGCGCCCGACAAGCTACCGCGTGTAGCCAGTTGGCGTGCTGTGCTGACGTCTAGGTCGCCGATCACAATCAATCCTTGAATTGCAATGACTGCTGCAGAAAACGTGAGTAACCATACCGATAGCTTTTCACCAAATTGGCGATGCCAAAACTCGACTACGGCAGCGCGCAAACAAAATTTAGAGCGCTGGGCGAAAAAGCCAAATAACGCGCCGATGATCAAACCACCAAATGCCAAGACATAGGGTTCGCCGTAGGCTTCATTAAGAGCTGTGAAATTCATATGGTTTAGTCTACGCTTATATTTGCACTATGCTAAGTGCTCTGTCTTGCGCGTATCTTGATACATATCAAGTAAGAAACCGCCTGCCGTTTCAGGAGAAGTGATTTGAAAGTACCGTTTGTTAGTCAGCTCTGTATGGCCGCTCTACTCGGCTGTGCGGGTTTGCTTGGAAGCGCATATGCAGAAAAACCTTTGATAAATGCGGCGGTGTCTAAGCCTTTGATGCAAGCTATGCAAGTCGTACCCAACGTGTATTACGTGCAAGGGATGTCCGAGTTGGGCTCTTCGGCCAATCAAAATTTCATCTCGAACGCAGGCTTTGTGGTGACTCCCGCAGGTGTGGTGGTGATAGATGCATTGGGGTCCCCTGAGTTGGCTCGTCGTTTGTTGGCTGAAATTGCCAAAGTGACTAACAAGCCCATCCATACCGTGGTGTTGACGCACTACCACGCTGACCATATCTACGGTTTACAAGTCTTTAAGGACTTGGGCGCTCACATCGTGGCTCATGGCGCGGCTCGTGAGTACCTCACTTCTGACACCGCGCGGTTGCGCTTGGAGACCTCGCGCCAAGAGCTTTGGCCTTGGGTAGATGAAAATACACGATTGGTGTCTGCTGATGAATGGCTGTATGGTCCTAAAACATTGACAGTCGGGGGCGTGCGCTTTGAGATTCAACCTGTTGGCCCCTCGCATACAGCTGAGGACTTGGTGGTGTACTTGCCGCAGCAAAAGGTTTTGTTTGCAGGCGACTTGGTATTTCGTAATCGAATTCCATTTGTGGGGCAAGCAGATAGCCGCCACTGGATAGAGGCCATGCAAAGCCTGCTGAAGTTTGACACCCGATGGGTAGTGCCAGGCCATGGCCCGATTTCTAATGATCCCAAAGGTGATATGACACTCACACGTGACTACTTGTTGTATCTGCGTGAGGTAATGGGTCGTGCCGCCAAAGACATGGAGCCTTTCGAAAGTGCGTATGCCACCACCGATTGGTCAAAATTCGAGAAAATGCCTCTTTTTAAATCGGCTAACCGCATGAATGCATACAACACCTACTTACTGATGGAGCAAGAGGCCAAGTGACACACACCACATGCTTCACTCGACGTCAAGCTTTTCAAGGTCTGACCTTGTGCATGGCGGGCGCGGTCGTGCTCAATGCGTCGGCAGCCGTGACTTTGCCTGCGGCAGAGTCTTTGCCTGCGTCTCTGGAGCACGCACTACAAGCGAAGCAACCCTTGGTCGTGATGGTCAGTTTGCATGGGTGTGCATTTTGCAAAGTGGTGCGTGAGAACTATTTGCAACCCTTGCGCGTATCGGGCTTACAGGTGGTGCAAGTGGACATGCGTGACAACCGAGTATTGGTTGATTTCGATGGCACCTCGCTCACGCATGATGCCTGGGTACGCAAGCAAGGCATTAAGTTGGCGCCGACAGTGCTGTTCTTTGGTGCTCAGGGGCGTGAGGTGGCCGCGCGGTTAAAAGGTGCATATTTGCCTGATTTTTACGGTGCTTACTTAGATGAGCAGTTGGCTGTGGCGCGACAAATGGTGGCAGGAGCATGATTCCCATCAAAACTGAGTCAGCATGGCGCGGGACCTCGGATTGCCGCAATTGCGGTATTCGAGAGATGGTGTTGTTCGCTGATTTGAATGAAGAAGACTTCAATCTCATTCACGCGCCGATCGATGACTTGGTTTATCAGCCCGGTCAAGCTTTGTATGAAGCATCAGACCAGGCGGTTGGCGTATTCACCTTGCGCAAAGGTATGGTCAAACTGGTGCGGGTCACGGCAGATGGTCGTGAGCGTGTAGTGCGGGTGTTGTTTCCCGGTGATGTGGTCGGGCTTGAAGCTTTGGCCACGGGGCGTTACGACAGTCAAGCTGTGGCCTTGAGTGAGGTGTCGCTATGTCGCATTCCATTAGAGGTGATGCATCAGTTGGGCGCCAACAGCCCGCGCTTGCATCGCAAATTAATGGAGAAGTGGCAAAGCGCCTTGAAACTCGCTGATGATTGGCTGGCTGAGCTGAACTTTGGTTCGGCCCGCCAGCGTGTGTTGCATTTCATTCGAAAAATGCATGAGGTGTCAGAAGACGATACAGCTACCTTGTTTGGTCGTGATGACATGGGTGCCATGATGGATCTCAAGCTCGAAACGGTCAGTCGTGAAGTGACGGCATTGGTGCGGGCTGGCGTTATGACGCAATTGGACAAACTTGGAAGGCATTACAGAGTCTTGCTACCTGAGCTATTGCAAGAAAAATAACGAGGAGACTTCTAGTGAAAAAGCTTTTTTTCTTGATTTTGTTAGCGTGTGCAAGCTTAGCCAATGCACAGCAACATGCACTTTTTAAAGATGCTGACGCCAAGATGGGTGAGAAGCTGATTGCTGAAAATCAGTGCAACGAATGCCACACTAGACGCGTAGGTGGTGACGGTAGCTCCATCTACAACCCTAAAGGTCGTATCAATACGGCTGGTGCTTTACGTGGCATGGTGGAGTACTGCAACACCGAACTTAACCTCGGGTTTTTCCCCGAAGATACTAATGCTGTAGCTGCCGTTTTGAATAAACAGCATTACAAATTTCGCTGAGCTTACAAATGGGTTTCGCGTAAACCCGATGATCTCCCTATCAGAGATGATTTATATTAGCGACTGTTAATATATAACTAATGTGGAAGGACTATCTGTGAAAACACCAGATGGCATTCAATCGGGTCGCGTTCAAAAAGCGCCCGAAAATTTTCTGGACCGAGACGGCATTAGCACCGTCATTGCAGAGAGCAAAGCCGGTCGTCGCAACTTCATTCGCAGTGCATTTGCCGCTGCTGCCGCAGGTGCTGCTGCACCTATGGTCTTGGCGCAAGGTAACCCTGTGCCGACCGAAGGCGGTGACCCCAACATCTTGAACTTGCCTGAGCATGCCACAGGTCTTGGCCAAGGAGTCGCGGCCAACAACGGCTACGGCGTGCCATCTAAGTTCGAATCCAACGTGCAACGTCGTCAAAGCCCAGGCTTGACACAAACCACACAAGCCTCGGTGTCGTTTGCGCCATTGCAGTCGTTGTTTGGCATCGTCACCCCCAGCGGTTTGCACTTTGAGCGTCATCACCAAGGTTGGTGGGACATTGACCCGTCTAAGCACCGCTTCATGATCAACGGCATGGTGAAAACACCCAAGGTGTTCACCATGGACGAAATCATGCGTTTGCCTTCGGTCTCGCGTTTCCACTTTATCGAGTGCGGTGCAAATACTGCGGTCGAGTGGGGCAATGTGGCTGTGCCCACCGTGCAATACACGCATGGCATGGTGTCATGCAGCGAATTCACGGGCGTGCCGCTCATCACCTTGCTCCAAATTGCAGGCGCTGATTTCAAGAATGCCAAATTCATCTTGGCCGAAGGTGGCGATGGGTCTTCTATGACCCGCACTATCCCCATGAGCCTGATCTTGTCAGGCGAAGTGCTGGTAGCCTATGGACAAAACGGCGAAATGCTGCGTCCTGAAAATGGCTACCCTCTGCGCTTGATCGTGCCTGGCATTCAAGGTGTGAGCTGGGTGAAGTACTTGCGTCGAATCGAAGTTGGCGATATGCCTTACGCGGCCAAAGACGAAGCTGTTCACTACATGGACTTGATGCCTGATGGCCAACACCGCCAGTACACCAACATCCAAGAATGCAAGAGTGTGGTGACCACGCCTTCTGGTGGCCAAGTGTTGCTGGATAAAGGTTTCTACAACATCACGGGTCTCGCATGGTCGGGTCGTGGCAAGATTCAAAAAGTCGATGTGTCAGTTGACGGTGGCCGCAACTGGCGTCAAGCCCGTTTGGAGACGCCGGTGCTTAGCAAAGCACTGACACGCTTCAACATCGACTGGGTGTGGGACGGCAAACCAGCCATCATCCAAAGCCGAGCTACGGACGAGACTGGCTTTGTGCAGCCTACTTACAAGCACTTGCGTGCAGCACGTGGCACCCGTTCGATCTATCACAACAACGCCATCCAATCTTGGTTGGTGCAAGAAAACGGCGAGGTCAAAAATGTCCAAGTTTCGTAAAGTCGTTTTGACCGCAGCTTTGCTGGCTGCTGCTGGTTTTGCCAGCGCACAAAGCACAGCGTATCCCGGCGTAGGCCGACCAGCCACACCTAAAGAGGTGGCGGCATGGGACATCGATGTACGCCCTGATTTCAAAGGTTTGCCCGCAGGCTCTGGCTCGGTGGCGCAAGGCCAAGACTTGTGGGAAGCCAAGTGCGCCCACTGTCACGGTGTGTTTGGTGAGTCGAATGAAGTGTTTAGCCCTTTGATTGGCGGCACGACCAAAGACGACATCAAAACCGGCAACGTGGCCAACTTGAAGCGTTCCGATTTTCCCGGTCGTACCACGCTGATGAAAGTGGGCACGGTGTCCACACTGTGGGACTACATCAATCGTGCTATGCCGTGGACTGCGCCGAAGTCACTCAAGCCTGATGAGGTGTATGCGGTCACCGCTTACCTTTTGAGCTTGGCCGATGTGGTACCTGAAAACTTTGTATTGACCGACAAAAACATTGCCGAGGTGCAAAAGCGCATGCCTAACCGCAATGGCATGACCACCAAGCATGCGATGTGGGCAGGCAAAGAGTTCAACGGAACAGCCAAGCCCGACACGGCTAACGTTGCCTGTATGAAAGACTGCATCCCCGAAGCCAAAGTGGCTTCGATGTTGCCCGACTACGCACGCAATGCTCATGGTAACTTGGCTGACCAAAACCGATTGGTGGGTCAGCAGCATGGTGCTAACACCGCTGTGCCTGAAAACAAGTCAGCACCAGTGGGGGAGGCAGCTGCAGCCCCTGCTGCGAAGCCTGCTGCGAAAGTGGCAGACCCCGCTTTAGCGTTGTTGGGTAAGCACAATTGCACAGCTTGTCACGCTCAAAATACCAAAGTGGTGGGCCCAAGCTTCAACGACATCGCCAAAAAATATTCAAGTAAAGCTGACTATTTGGCTGGGAAAATCAAATCAGGCGGTTCGGGTGTGTGGGGTGCAATCCCAATGCCAGCTCAAACTGCGCCTGAGGCAGATATCAAAACGATTGCTAACTGGCTCGCTGCCGGTGCGGCAAAATAACTTCACGCATTTTTAGGAGCACTACATGCAAACTCGTCGCGAGACCCTCAAGCACAGCGCCGCTGTGGCAGGCCTCTTGGCCTCTACTGGCCTGTTCCCTCAATACGCGCAAGCTTTTGATAAAGCAGCGTTTGAAACCAAGAGCGTGGCCGAAGCTGTCAAGGCCATGGGTGGCGCTGCCCCCGTGGAAAGCAAAGACGTCACCATCACTGGTCCAGATATCGCCGAAAACGGCGCTGTGGTGCCATTGGGTGTGAGCACTAGTTTGGGCAACGTCAAACGCATGTTGTTGTTGGTTGAGAAAAATCCATCTGCTTTGATTGCCATGTTCAACGTGTCACCAGAAGTTGAAGCCAACTTCTCCACACGCGCCAAGATGGGGCAATCATCTGATGTGTACGCCATTGCGATCACCAACGATGGCAAAGCTTTTTTCGCTAAGAAAGAAGTCAAAGTGACACTCGGCGGCTGCGGCGGCTAATTTAGAAATTTCAGGAGAAACAAAATGGCAGATCCAATGCGCATTCGCGCCCAAGCAGCTGGCGACAAAGCAACCATCCGTGTCTTGATGAGCCACGAAATGGAATCCGGTCAACGCAAAGACGGTACTGGCAAACTTATTCCCGCATGGCACATCCAAGACGTGACCGCTACGCTCAATGGCAAAGTCGTAATGACAGCCGAATGGGGCCCAGCTGTGTCTAAGAACCCATTCTTGCAGTTCACTATCAAAGGTGCTAAAGCCGGTGACAAAGTAGGTATCACTTGGAAAGACAACAAGGGCGATACACGCTCTGACGAAGCAACCGTTTCGTGATGACCGTGAACGCAGTGGAGAGACATACATGAAAAAAATAGCACTAGTTTTAGGGCTCATCGGTTTGTCAACCGCTGCGTTCGCCCAAAAGTCGGCTACTGACAGCATTGCCGAATACCGCCAAATGCTTCAAGACGGTAACCCTGCAGATTTGTTTGAAGCTAAAGGTGAAGATTTGTGGAAGCAAAAACGCGGCCCCAAAAATGCTTCGCTAGAAAAATGTGATTTGGGCAAAGGCGCTGGCGTGGTCAAAGGAGCATGGGTTGAATTGCCCCGTTACTTCGCTGACACAGGTCGTGTACAAGACCTCGAATCGCGTTTGGTTACTTGCATGCAAGAGTTACAAGGTTTTAATGGCGAAGAAATCGCCAAGACGCCATTCGGCAAAGGCGAACAAAGCAACGTGACAGCATTAGCCACTTGGATTTCTGCAGAATCCAAAGGCATGAAGTTCAATCTCTCACAAAGCCATGTGGAAGAGCGCAAGATGTATGAAGTGGGCAAACGTCTTTTCTTTATGCGCGGTGGCTCACACGACTTTGCTTGCGCAACTTGTCACGGTCAAGACGACAAACGCATTCGTTTGCAAGACCTGCCTAACCTGACTAAGAACCCTGGTGCGGGTAACGGTTTTGGTGCTTGGCCTGCGTACCGAGTGTCCAACGGCCAAATGTGGGGCGCCCAGTTGCGCTTGAACGATTGCTACCGTCAACAACGTTTCCCTTACCCCTTGTTTGGCAGCGAAGCCACTATCGCTTTAGGCGTTTACATGGGTGTTAACGGCAAAGGTGGCGAAGCCACTGCTCCAGCCATCAAGCGATAAGGACAACGCAATATGAAACGTCAATATTCCATTGCCTTGAGCACAGCCATTGTGGCCATGCTCACTGCATGTGCTGCACCTATGCCAACAAGTGCAGATCTCGACAAACTCACTCAAGACATCTTAGGCCGTTCCTTCCGTGCAGAGGGCCAAGCTAAGCTCGACCGTTTGAACCCTGACGAAGACAACCGCTTGTGTGCTGAGTCTGATCGCACGGGCGTGGCATTAGACGCCAAAGTCAGTGCTGAAATCGAAGCTCGCAACATGAAAACCATCAAAGCACCTGCCGATGGAAAATACTTGGGCGATTTCAAAGAAGGCGAAAAAGTGGCGCAAAGCGGTGCAGGTAAAACTTGGACTGATAAGGCTGACTCAGTTAATGGCGGCAACTGCTACAACTGTCACCAAATTAGCAAGGAAGAGTTGTCCTATGGCACGCTTGGACCTAGCTTGTACAACTACGGCAAGATCCGTGGCGTGACTAATCCCAATAGCGCAGAATCCAAACCCATCGTGGAATACACCTGGGGCAAGATTCAAAATGCTCGTGCTTACAACGCTTGTTCCAACATGCCTCGTTTCGGACACAAAGGTGTCTTGACCGAAGCGCAGATCAAAAACGTCATGGCTTTGTTGCTCGACCCAGCGTCGCCAGTGAATAAGTAATCACTTGATCAAGCCGCAGCATGAGCAATCATCTGCGGCTTTTCTACGCTCTTTAAATAAGTAGGTGCTAATATGAACTTAACCAAACGTGAATTTATGCAAGTTATTGGCGCTGGCTCAATGGCTGGCCTCAATCTTAATGCTTATGCCACAGCAGATGCTGCAGTGGCTTCTAAAGGTTTGTACGACATTCCTAAGTTTGGTCAAGTGTCATTTCTGCACATGACCGACTGTCACGCCCAATTGAAGCCTATCTATTTTCGCGAGCCCAGTGTCAACCTTGGCATTGGCAGTATGAAAGGCAACTTGCCTCATTTGGTGGGTGAGCATTTGCTCAAAACTGCAGGCGTGCGTCCTGGCAGTGCTGAAGCCTATGGAATGAGCTACTTGAACTTTGAAGTGGCTGCCAAGCGCTACGGCAAAGTGGGCGGATTTGCGCACTTGGCTACGTTAGTGAAGCGCCTAAAAGCCAGCCGTCCAGGTGCGTTGTTACTCGATGGTGGTGACACATGGCAAGGCTCAGCCACCTCGTTGTGGACCAACGGCCAAGACATGGTTGACGCCTGTAAATTGCTTGGTGTTGACGTAATGACTGGTCACTGGGAATTCACCTACGGCATGGAACGCGTGCAAGAAATCGTCAACAAAGACTTTGCTGGCAAGGTCGACTTCGTGGCGCAAAACATCAAGACCCAAGACTTTGGCGACCAAGTTTTTAAGCCTTACGTCATCCGCGAAATGAACGGTGTGCCTTGCGCCATCATCGGCCAAGCCTTCCCGTACACACCGATTGCTAATCCGCGCTACATGGTGGCCGATTGGGCGTTTGGCATTCAAGACGAGAATATGCAAAAGATGGTCGATGAAGCTCGTGCCAAAGGCGCGCAAGTGGTTGTCGTCATTAGTCACAATGGCATGGATGTGGACTTGAAGATGGCTAGCCGCGTTAGCGGCATTGACGCCATCATGGGTGGTCACACCCACGACGGCATGCCAGTCGCTACTTTGGTCAACAACAAAGGTGGCAAAACCATCGTCACCAATGCTGGCTCCAATGGCAAGTTCTTGGGTGTGCTCGACTTCGAAGTGAAGAGCAAGAAAGTCACTGACTTCCGCTACAAGCTCTTGCCAGTGTTTGCCAACATGTTGCCTGCGGACAAAGAGATGGATGCGCTCATCAATAAGATCCGCGCCCCTTATGAAACCAAGCTGAACGAAACCTTGGCTGTGACCGAAGGCACTTTGTACCGCCGTGGCAACTTCAATGGAACAGGCGACCAGTTGTTACTTGATGCGTTGATGGATGTGCAAGGCGCCGACATGGCTTTCTCGCCCGGTTTCCGCTGGGGCACATCCTTATTGCCAGGACAAGCCATCACGCGTGAATGGTTGATGGACATGACAGCCACCACTTATTCGTATGCCACGGTGACTGAGATGACCGGCGAGACCATCAAGACGGTGCTCGAAGATGTGTGCGACAACTTGTTCAACTCCGATCCGTACTACCAACAAGGCGGTGACATGGTGCGCGTGGGGGGCCTCGAATACGTGTGCCGCCCCAATGAAAAAATGGGCAGTCGCATTGGTGAGATGCGCCTCAAAGGCAAGCTCATTGAGGCTAACAAGAAATACAAGGTGGCGGGTTGGGCGCCCGTGGCTGAGGAAGCTAAAAATCAAAACCTCAAGCCCGTGTGGGAAGTGGCAGAGCAATGGCTCAAGGCCAGCGGCGGCAAAGTGTCTAAGCGCAAGCTCAATACGCCAAAGCTTGAAGGTGTGCTGCCCAATCCAGGCTTTGCTGCCGTTTGATTTTTAAATAAGGAGTATTGAAATGACTGTCGAACGTTACATCCGCATTGTTGCGGGCTTATTCATCATGGTGTCATTGGCGTTGGGCGTGGAAGAAAGTCCCATTTTTGTAAGCCACTGGGCTTTGGCCTTTACCGCTTTTGTGGGGCTGAATTTGTTTCAGTTTGGCTTCACCAACTTTTGTCCCATGGGCATCATCTTGCGCAAGCTCGGTGTGCCTGAAGGCACAGCTTGCTGTGCTACTGAATAAGCGCCCCGTTTAGATGGGGCTGTTGATTGATTTGAGCGCTTTGTAAGTTAATCCAGCCCCTAATATGATCGACATCAGTGTGAGCCAAGCGGTGTTCGAGAAAATCGCACCACCGCTCATGCCTGAGCCTACGGTGCAACCTCCAGCCATGACAGCGCCAAAGCCCATCAACACAGCGCCTGTCAGATAGTGGCCCAGTTTATTTTCTGTTTGAAAACCTTCAAACTTGAATTCACCAAACATCACGCTGGCCACCAAAGAGCCAGCAAACACACCCGGTAGCAAACCAGCGTCAAAGCCAAAGTTAGGTGCAGTTGCAGTGGATAGCGTACGCATCAGCCATTCTGCCGATGGGCTGCTGAAGCTTAGACTTTGTAAAGGGATGGGCTCAAATGACACGCTTGCAATCCACTGCGTGAAGCCCCAACCCAAGGCAATGGCTAAGCCCACAAACGCCCCTGCCCAGTTCCACGTGTTGCGGCTCTGCGCATCGCTTGCGCGTAAGCGCCAAAGTGCTGTTGCACCAATTGCAGCACCTACAACCAAACCCATCCATGAGTTAGTGAAGTGCAAGAGGTTGCGATCAGGACCGCCTTCCACCATCCACAAAGAAGTAACCCACTGACGCGCTGGTGCCAACAAGCCTGAGATCGAGGCTTGTACCGTCACGGCAAACACTAAGCCAGCCAGCAAGGCGCGCAAATTGCCATTAGCGGAAAGAATCAACAAGCGACTGGCGCAACCGCGCGTCATGATCATGCCCATACCAAACATCAGGCCTCCCACTAGAGCGCCTGAGATGCTGCCGGGTGCGCCCAAATGACGAGAGCTTTCAGGTTTCAAGAACCCCACCACCACAATGGCTTGCACCGCCAAAATGGCCACAGCAAAACCTAATAACCAAACGGCCAAACGCGAGCCCCAAGTGCCCTCGCAACATTCGATGACAGCCGCACGTGCGCAAAACTTGGAACGCTGTGCAAAAAAACCAAAAAACAAACCAATGAGTGCGCCGCCCATGGCTAAGACCGAGTGGTCTCCGAAGGTTTCAATCAAGTCGGTCAGATTCACAAAATTTCCCATTGGTCAGTGGCGGTAAGAGCTGTCAATTGTCTCTTTTTTTGAAACGATCAAACAGCACCATGCCTGCCAACATGGCCAACACAAACACAAAGGCTTTGCCATTGCCAGATGCCATGGTTACCAGCGCTGGACCCGGGCAAAAACCGGCCAAGCCCCAGCCAACGCCAAACATCGAACTGCCCAGCACCAAAGAGCGGTCAATTTGCTTCATTTCTGGCCAATTAAAGGGGGCGCCTGAGAGGCTGATGGTTTTTTTCTTAGCTATACCAAACCCCAGTAAACCCACCATCACAGCGCCGCCCATCACAAAGGCTAGCGATGGGTCCCACGCACCCGCAAGGTCTAAGAACCCTTGCACTTTGCCGGGGTCGGTCATGCCAGATACCAGCAAACCAAGACCAAAAATGAGGCCCACCGCAAATTCAATCAAGCGTTGCATCAACGACGCCTTACAACAGGTGGTGAATGACGAACACGGTGATGAAGCCCGTGCACATGAAAGACAAGGTCGCCACCAATGAGCGCACTGACAAACGGCTCAAGCCGCAAATGCCATGGCCGCTCGTGCAACCGGCCCCCCAACGTGTGCCAAACCCGACTAACAAGCCAGCCACGATTACCACGACCCAGCTGGCATCGATGCGTGGGACGTGCAGGAGGTTGGCAGGCAAGATGAGCTTGGCAACCAAAGGCGATGCCAGTAAGCCGAGTAGAAAGGTCAAACGCCATGGCGAGTCTTCAGACGTTGGCGTTAACAAGCCTTCTAAGATGCCGGTGATGCCCAAAATTCGCCCGCTGTTCAAAAACAAGACGCCAGCCGCAATGCCAAGCAAAATGCCGCCCAGCAGAGATGACCCAAGTGTGAAATGATGCCAGTCGATGTCCATAGTTTATTGGTATATCTAAAGTTACCTATATTATTGTGCCCTTATGAACCAGAGCTTTTCTATGCCCACGGCTTTGAACCCTATCGTCCACGGCATCTTTGATGCTGCCACTTGGACAGTGACATATGTGGTGTACGAGAAAGAGGGCAGCGCCTGCGCCATCATTGACTCGGTGCTCGATTACGACCCCAAGTCCGGTCGGACTAGCACCCAATCGGCAGATCAAGTCATTGCATTTGTACGCGAGAAAAATCTGCAAGTGCAATGGATATTAGAAACACATGCCCATGCAGATCACCTAACTGCTGCGCCTTATCTAAAAGCCCAGTTGGGTGGACAAACGGCCATTGGCGACCACATCACTGTTGTGCAACGGGTGTTTAAAGGAATTTTTAACTTAGAAGTCAGCTTCAAAGACGATGGCACACAGTTTGACCGTTTGCTGCAAATGGATGAAACATTTTCGATTGGCAACCTAAGCGCCAAAGTCTTGTACGTGCCTGGACATACGCCTGCATGTGTGGCCTACCAAATGGGCGATGCTGTTTTTGTTGGCGACACCTTGTTTATGCCCGATGTGGGGTCGGCTCGTTGTGATTTCCCGGGGGGATGTGCCAAAACGCTTTATGCCTCGGTACAAAAAATTTTGAGCTTGCCAGACAACACCCGCTTGTTCATGTGTCATGACTATCCACCCGATGACCGTGCCGTGCGCTTTGAAACCACGGTTGCCGAACAGCGTGCACACAACATCCATTTGCACGACGGTATTGACGAGGCTGAGTTTGTGCGCATGCGTACCGCGCGCGATGCCACTTTGGCCATGCCGGTGCTGATCTTGCCTGCGGTGCAAATCAATATTCGCGCGGGAGAGCTCCCACCTAGAGAGGACAACGGTGTGTCCTACCTCAAAATTCCTTTGAACGCGCTTTAAGCTAGGCGTTCAATGGGCAAAGTTAAAGGTACAGCTTGAACCAAGCTAGAGCACGGTTCCAGCCATCTAAAGCAGGAGCCGCACGGTAGCTACTACGGTAGTCCGCATGAAACGCGTGAGGTGCCTCAGGGTACAACACAAACTCTGAGGCTTTGGCCGCTTTGTTGCCCTTCACAGCGGCCTGTGCCAAGGCTTCTTTCATATTGTTCACAGATGTCACAGGAATACCTGTATCTTCGCCACCATATAAGCCCAGTACAGGTGCTTTCAGCGAAGCTGCTAACTGAGTTGGTTGTTTGGGGTTGTTGGCATTGGTTTGACCTTCTAGGCGACCGTACCAAGCTACACCGGCTTTGAGCTTGGGGTTGTGTTGCGCATACAGCCAACTAATGCGCCCGCCCCAGCAAAAGCCTGTGATGGCTGCACGGTTGGCATTGCCACCGTTTTTGCCTGCCCATTGCAAGGCGGCATCCAAGTCTGCCATCACTTGCGCGTCTGGCACTTTGGAAATTACTTCTGCTTGCAGCTTGGCAACTTCACCATACATGCTCGGATCACCTTGACGGACAAACAGCTCAGGTGCAATGGCCAAGTAGCCGGCTTTGGCAAAGCGACGCGTCACGTCGGCAATGTATTCATGCACACCAAAAATTTCGGAAATCACCAAGACCACGGGCAAGTCGGTTTTGCCTTTGGGCGCCGAGCGGTAGGCTGGCATCTTGAAACCATTGACGTCAATCGTGACTTCGCCTTCGATCAAGCCTTCACCTGAAGTTTGAATGGCGGTCTGTGCGATCAACGGCATGGCCGAAGCGGCGTAGCCCAAGCCCAGTGCAGTTTGCAAAGCGAGGCGACGTGTGGGTGCCGATTCATCTTTGCTGTTGAGCAATGCCTGTGTGTCTTGGATCCAATTGGTGAGCATGAAGTGCCTCTTTAGAAATCGCCTTTGAGGACGGGGAAGCCCAATGCAGCCCAATCCAACATGCCGCCGCGATAGTAATAAATTTTGCTTGCGGGGAAACCGTCACGCGTCATTGCCAGAATGGCTGTGGGGCTTTGTGGACAGACGGGGCCATTGCAGAACGCAAAAACTTTCTTGGCGCCAGCGCAGTCCCAGCCTTTAGCGGTTTTCTTGCAGCCCAGCTCGTCCATGCGAGAAGAAACTTCGGTGTAAACGATGTGGTGAGAGCCAGGAATGGTGCCTGCTGCGCGGTCTTCGGGTTCGCGCATGTCTACCAACATCGCGTCGCGGTCATTCATGGCGTTAAGCATTTCGATTTCAGTCACTGGATTTACGCCTGGCACTGGTACCAAAGGTTGCAACCAACCTTTGTTTTTGGCGCAAGGTGTCATCACGCGTTTGATTTCGCGCTCTTCGCCTTTGGCATTTTTCACCACGAACTTGGTGTCCGTGCCAATAATGCGCAAGTATTCAGGTTCAGCGGCAACGCTGGTAAAGCTGAGAGTTGCCAAACCAATGACGGCTAAGAGGTAGGTGAAGTTCAATTTCATGAGTGTCTTTCTTTGGTTGATGCTTAAAAAAAAGCTTCCCTAAGAAATCTCTGAGGGAAGCTGAAAAACTACGAGTACCAGTCGTATTACTTGGCGCCGCCCAAAACCCAAACGGCCAAGGCTTTGGCGTCAGCATCGCTGAGTTGCGCTTGTGGTGGCATGGGGATAGGTCCCCATTTGCCACTGCCGCCAGCTTTGATGTTTTTGGCCACGGTGGCTTCGGCATCTACTTGGCCTGCATATTTCTTCGCCACATCTTGGTAGGCTGGGCCCACAATCTTTTTGTCAGCAGCATGACAAGCCAAACAGTTATTTTTCTTGGCCAAGTCAGCGTTAGCCCAAGCGCCTGTCGACGCAAATGCGATGAGCGCGAGAGTAGTGAATTTCTTCATTTGTAAATCCTCTAGAAATTAATAATTCGTTAATTGCTTATAAATAAATTCTAGCAATCTTGAATTCCGATTTACGCAAGGGATTTCCCTGTCTAAGTTGGGCGAGTTACCAAACACGCAGCATGCGTTTGGGTTTAACTAGAGACTCTTTGCACATTTTTTCATCGCCACGTGCGTGCTGCATGTAAGCGATGTTGCGAAAGTAACTGATCTCTTTGATTTGCTCCACATTGACCACTGCATCTTTGCGCAGTTGGCCATCCATCACTATGGGGCATGCAATGACCTGCCACCATTTTCGGTCTTCACCGTATTGGCTTCGCAACGCCTTGTCCACAGCCGTAATGTCCTCAGCACAACTACTGGCCAATGCAGACGTTGCCGCCAATCCCCAAAAGCTGACAAGCAATAATGTGTTAAGCAGTCGCGGCAAGGTCATGTCTTATTTCGGCAAGGTGTTCACTTGGCGTAACTGCGCTTCACCCAATTCACCACTGGCGGCAGACAAGCGTAATTGATCCATGGCAGTTTGAATGCGCAGTTGAACCAGTGCCAGCTCAGCTTGTGCCGCATCGTGCTCAGCGCCCAGCAACTCGTTGGTGGTGCGTGCACCTGTGCGGTGGGCGTGGCGGGTAGTGCTTAGGCGTGCCTTGCTGGCTTGTTCAGACTGTGTCAAGGCTTGCAAGCGAGCAGGTGCAGTGCTGAGACTTTGCCAAGCATCACGCACCTGTTGTTCCACCTGTTGTTCCGCAGCCTCTTGGTCGTAGCGCAATTTTTCGACTTGTTTCAAGGCTTCACGCTCGCGCGCTTCCACTATGCCGCCTGTGCTGAGCGGTGCATTCAATTGCACGCCCACCATGTATTGAGCCATTTGGTTACTGGCACTGCCATACATTCCTTGGCCAGACAAACGGTCCATGTTGGCTTGGGCTACCCAGTCCACTGTCATCGCATTGCTGGCTTTGATACGTTTGGCCTCTTGACCTTGGATGGCTTGTTGCAAGCCCATCATTTGAAGAATGGGCGACTGTTGCTTGGCGCGTAGAACCCAACTGTTGGCGTCTGCCAAGTTGATAGACGAGAGGCTGATGTTGCCGATGAACAGCAATTGCGTGGGTTCTTGCCCCGTCAATTGGCGGTAGGCCACCTTCTTGGTGACCAAGTTATTTTCCTGCGTGAGTACCTGGGCGCGAATTTCAGATACACGGGCGTTGGCCTCTTGCACATCCATCACGCTGGCATCGCCCACGGATTGACGTTTGTTGATTTCTGCTGCGGCTTGCTGCATCGCCTTTTGCTGGCGTTGCAACACGGTGAGTGCTTGCTCGGCACCCACCACATCAAAGTAGCGTTGTGCAGTGCGCATGATGAGTGCTTGCTGGGCTTGTTGCCACTGCGCCTGGGCAATTTGGGCTGAGAGTTCGAGCTGTTTGCTTTGTGCTTCGCGCTCGGGGCTGATCCACGCTTTTTCTGCGTTGATGCTGGCACGCGCCAAAGCACCTGCGTTGACATTGGTTTTGAACGTGACATCGCTTTGGCCCATGGCCTCTGCGCCTTTGGTGCGGCTGTCCGCACCACCTAAGCCCACAGCACCGCCAGCTGACACCGTGGGAGCCCACAAGGCTTTGGCCTGTTCTTGTCTGAACGCGGCTTGTTCGTGCAAGGCACGTGCGGCAGCAATTTCTGGATCACGTGCAAGGGCTGCTTGCCATGCGCTCATCAAGTCTGCGGCGTGTGCGGCCGAGGTGATGCCTGCAAGGGTGAGGGCAGCGATGAGTGGCAAGCGTTTCATGCATATTCTCCAGAAATTACTGAGCTTGGCTTGTTCTTGAAAGCCATGAAATAGAGCAGCGGAATCACTAATAAGGTGAGTGCGGTTGAGACAAAAATACCAAAGATGAGAGAGATGGCTAAGCCATTGAAGATGGGGTCATCCAAGATAAAGAATGCACCCATCATCGCGGCCAAACCGGTTAACACAATGGGCTGAGCGCGGGTGATGGCTGATGCCACCACGGCATCTTTCAGTGCAACACCTTGCGAAACTTGCAAGCGGATGAAGTCCACCAACAAAATTGAGTTGCGCACGATGATGCCAGCTAAGGCAATCATGCCAATCATGGATGTGGCGGTGTAGGGCGCACCCAGCAAAGCGTGGCCTGGCATCACGCCAATGATGGTGAGCGGAATCGGCGCCATGATGATGAGTGGCACCAGGTAAGAGCCAAACTGCGCCACCACCAACAAATAAATCAGCACCAAGCCCACGGCATAGGCAGCGCCCATGTCGCGGAAAGTTTCATAAGTCATTTGCCATTCACCATCCCACTTCACGGCGTAGTGTTGGTAAGGGTCAGCGGGTTGTTGGATGAAATACTCATTCACAGATTTGCCGTTGGGTGTTTGTATTTGGTTCAGGCCGCTGCGCATGCCAAACATGCCGTACAGGGGGCTATCCACTTTGCCCGCCATGTCGCCCACCACGTAGGTGACGGGCAGCAAATCTTTGTGATAAATGGGTTGCTCGCGCTGTGTGTCGCTGATGCTCACCAGCTGACGGATGGGCACGATTTCGCGTTGCGAGTTACGCACACCCAAGCTGAGCAATTTGTCCAGCGAGTCTTGCTCGCTCTTGGGCAAACGAATGACGATGGCGCCTGCGTATTTGTTTTGGTCGTGCGCATACACGGTGGATTCGCCCGCCAACGCTGCACGCAAGGTGCTGACGATGGCTTGTTGCGATACGCCCATTTGCGCTGCCTTTTGGCGGTTGATGAGCAGCACTTGGCGCGGGGCTGCGCTGATGGTGCTGTCGTCTACATCGACCACACCGCTTTGCTGGCTGAAGAGGGCACGCACCGACTTGGCTACAAGGTTGCGCCCTTCATCTGTGGGGCCATACACCTCGGCCACGATGGGGGCCAACACGGGTGGACCGGGGGGCACTTCAATCACTTTCACATTGGCGTTGAACTGCTTGCCAATGGCTTGTAATGCAGGGCGCTCGCGCATGGCGATGATGTGGCTTTGAGCTTTGCGCAAATGCTTGTCTTGCAGGTTGACTTGGATGTCACCCACGTTGCCGCCGCTGCGCAAATAGTATTGACGCACCAAACCGTTGAAGTTGATGGGGGCGCTCAGGCCTGCGTAGGCTTGGTAATGCGTCACCTCTGGCACGGTAGCTAAGTGAGCACTCAAGGCACGCAAGACTTTTTCGGTTTCTTCCACGCGGGTGCCTGCAGGCATGTCGACCACGATTTGGAATTCAGACTTGTTGTCAAACGGCAGCATTTTCAAAGCAACCAAGCCAGTCACTGGCAAGGCCACCGACACCACGATCGCGCCGAGCACGGCAGCGCCTAGGCTCCAGCGGTTGCTCTGGCCAGACTGCTCGTTCAAGAAAGGCGTGAACACGCCATTGAAGAAACGCTTGAGCCATTGTTTGAATGCGCTGTCATTCTCACCGCCGTGAGCTGGTGCGGCTTTCATCCAAATGCGTGCCAACCAAGGTGTGACCACAAAGGCCACAGCCAGCGACAGCAACATACCCATGCTGGCATTGATTGGGATAGGGCTCATGTAGGGACCCATCAAACCAGTCACAAACGCCATAGGCAATAAAGCTGCAATGACGGTGAAGGTGGCAAGGATGGTGGGTGCGCCCACTTCATCAACCGCGCCTGGAATGATTTGTGTGAGGGTTTTGTGAGGGAACAAACCTTGGTGACGGTGGATGTTCTCCACCACGACGATGGCGTCGTCCACCAAGATACCAATCGAGAAAATCAGCGCAAACAACGACACGCGGTTGAGCGTGAAGCCCCAAGCCCACGAGGCAAACAGGGTGACCGTCAAGGTCAAGATCACAGCAGTACCCACAATGGCAGCCTCGCGGCGGCCCAATGCAATGAACACCAAGGCCACCACAGAGGCTGTGGCGAACAGCAGCTTTTGAATCAGTTTCTTGGCTTTGTCATTGGCGGTTTCGCCATAGTTGCGCGTGGTGGTGACTTCAACGTTTTGGGGGATCTTGCTTTGCTTGAGTGTGGTCACTTGTGCCAACACAGCATCAGCTACCTCAATGGCGTTTTCGCCGGGCTTCTTGGTAATGGCGATGGTCACTGCGGTGCGTACGCTTGGCTTGTCACCTGCCACACCATGCCACACGGCGGTATTGGCTTGAGCGCCTCCATCACGGACTTGAGCAATGTCATGGACGTGCAGAGGTGTACCGGCACGCACGCCCACTACCAAACTGGCCACATCTTTGGCGCTACTCAAGAACGGACCAGACTCGATGGAGATGGCTTGTTGGCCTACCAATAAATCACCCACCGGTGCACCTAAATGCGCCGCTTGCAAAGCCATGCGCAGCTCAGGCACTGTGATGCCAGCGGCTTGCATGCGTGCTGGGTCGATGTCAATCTGAATGGCGCGTGATGGGCCGCCCACGGTGGTGACCTCGCGTGTGCCTTTGACGCGTTTCAAATCGATCTCAATGTTTTGAGCAATGCGCTCCAGTTCAAAGGCACTCAGGTTCGTGTCCTTGCCATGCAAAGTGAGCGACACGATGGGCACATCGTCAATGCCTTTGGGTTTGATGAGGGGTTGCAACACGCCCAAACCTCTGGGTAGCCAGTCGGCATGTGAGTTGACCGTGTCATACAAGCGGACTAAGGCTTCGGTGCGCGGCACGCCCACCTTGTATTGCACGGTCACCACTGACATGCCGGGTTGCGAGACTGACATGACGTGTTCGACACCGGCAATTTGAGACAGCACTTGCTCGGCAGGGCCGGACACCATTTGCTCCACATCCTTCACGGATGCGCCCGGGAAGGGGATCAGCACATTGGCCATGGTCACGTTGATCTGCGGTTCTTCTTCACGCGGCGTTACTAAGACGGCGAATACACCGAGCAGAAAGCACACCAGTGCCAGGAGCGGCGTGATCTGTGAAGCTTGAAACATTCGGGCCAATTGCCCAGAGATGCGGAGTTTTGAATCAGTCATGCTAGCTATTCTATAAATAATTGACTGATTATTTAACTAAACAATTAAATAATCAATCACTTAAATAGATCTACAATTTGCACATGACCCAACTTCCAGAGCAAGCCATCGACCGTGTGGCGAACTACTTTCAAGCGCTGGCCGAGCCCACGCGCTTGCGCATCCTGAATTTGCTGCGCGAAACCGAGCACAACGTGGGCGAGTTGGCTGAGGCTTGTGGCTACACGGCTGCCAATATGTCGCGCCACTTGGCGGTGTTGATGCAGCAAGGCTTCGTTAAGCGTGAAGGCCGTGGTACCAGCGTGTACTACCAAATCGCAGATCCCACCATTTATACGCTGTGCGATTTGGTGTGCGACCGCATCACCCAACAACATTTAGAACAGGCTTGGCCGATGGTGGCTGCGCCTAAAAAACGCCTCTCTACAACAAGGAAATCAGTATGAAAACCGCTCACGATCTGGTCGTTCAAGCCAAACAAACTGTCCAAGAAATTTCGGTTGAGCAAGCTGTTGCTGCGATTCAAACCTGCGATGTGCTGATTGATGTGCGTGAAGTCGACGAATACGCAGCTGGCCATCTGCCAGGTGCTGTCCATATGTCGCGCGGCATGTTGGAGTTCAAGATGGCGGGCAACCCCAAGATGCAGCCGCGTGACCTGAACATCGTGCTGTATTGCAAAACCAGTGGCCGCGCTGCATTGAGCGCCAAATCGTTGGCTGATATGGGTTACACCCATGTGCGATCTATTGCGGGTGGTGTGGATGCTTGGGTGGCTGCAGGCCACGAGGTCTTCAAGCCGGCACAACCATCCTTTGAATAAACGGACTGACATATGACAGGAAAAACCATACGCGTTGAGCTATCGCAACGCAATGACTACCGCTTCGACATAGCATTTGGTAATGACGTGCCGTTGCTGACCAGCGATGAGCCTGCACCGTTAGGTACTGGCTTAGGACCTTCGCCCGTGCAAATGCTTTGCGCTGCAGTTGGCAACTGCTTGTCGGATTCTTTGTTGTTCGCATTTCGTAAGTTCAAGCAAGTGCCAGAACCCATTCAATGCGTGGTGACGGCCGAGGTAGGACGCAATGACGACAACCGTTTGCGTGTGTTGCACATGACAGCTCAGATTCGCATGGGGGTATTGGCAGCATCTCTTGAACAGTTGAGCCATGTGCTGGAGCAGTTTGAAGAGTTTTGCACGGTGACCCAAAGTGTCCGTCAAGGCATTCCCATCACTGTGGAAGTGTTTGATAGCGCGGGTCAGAAACTGAAGTAATTGAAGAAGGATGAACGATGAGTACGTTTGATCACGCCAACTTAATGCAAGGCATCAACGAGTGCCTCACCCCATTTCGCAAATCACAGTCCGAAGCCATGCAAGGCTTTGGTCAGTTGGCTCGCGCTTCTATGGCAGAGGGCACGATCAGTGCCAAGAACAAAGAACTGATTGCGTTGGCCATTGGTATCACTCAGCACTGCTCAGGCTGTGTAGGCTTTCATGTCAAGGCTTTGCGTAAATTGGGTTGCACCCGCGAAGAGCTGGAAGAAATGCTGACTATTTGCGTTTACATGGGTGGCGGCCCAGCGTTGATGTATTCCGCTGAAGCCCTCAAGGCTTGGGACACATTGGCTTAATTTTTAGATCATGATTGACTGCTATGACTACCGACCACCAAGAGCCTAAAAAAATCATTCCTATTCAAGCTGTGCCCGTCGAGGACAGCGAAGAAATGGTGTCACTTTATGCGGCAGCTAAAAAAATCTATCCACGTTCGGTCGAAGGTGTTTTTGCCTATTGGCGTTGGATCACGGTAGCTATCACGCAAATTGTTTTTTATGGTTTGCCTTGGGTGGAGTGGGGCACACGTCAAGCAGTGTTGTTTGATTTAGAAGCGCGCCGCTTCTTCATCTTTGGCTTGGTGCTGTATCCGCAAGACTTTATTTACCTGACGGGCTTGTTGGTCGTTTCAGCCTTATCGCTGTTTTTGTTTACTGCTGTGGCAGGTCGTTTGTGGTGTGGTTATGCTTGCCCGCAGACGGTATACAGCGAAATTTTCTTGTGGATCGAGCGCAAGATTGAGGGCGATCGCTCTGCGCGTATGCGTTTGGATGATGCAGACTTTTCTGTGAAGAAGCTCAGCAAGAAAGTCTACAAACATACCGCGTGGATTGTTTTGTCGCTGTGGACGGGGTTCACCTTTGTGGGTTACTTCACGCCGATTCAAGAACTGTTGGCAACGGCTATGGCTTGGAATTTTGGTCCATGGCAAGCCTTCTGGGTGTTCTTCTACGCTTTTGCTACTTATGGCAATGCAGGCTTCATGCGTGAGCAAGTGTGTAAGTACATGTGCCCGTATGCACGCTTCCAAAGCGCCATGTTTGACCATGACACCCTCATCGTCACGTATGACGCTGAACGCGGCGAGCCACGTGGTGCCCGTTCCAAGAAAACAGATTTGGTCGCTGCTAACTTAGGCTCGTGCGTAGATTGCTCACTGTGTGTACAGGTTTGCCCCACTGGTATTGATATCCGCAATGGCTTGCAGTATGAATGCATTGGCTGCGGTGCATGTGCCGATGTGTGTGACACCGTGATGGACAAACTGGGCTATGCCAAAGGCTTAGTGCGTTACACCACACAAAACGCGATGGCCAATAAATGGACAACCAAGCAAACCTTGATCCGTGTGTTGCGCCCGCGTGTGCTGATTTACACATCCATCTTGATGACGATCATCATTGCGGTGGGAGTGTCATTAGCTATTCGTACACCATTTAAGGTGGATGTGGTGCGCGATCGTGCCACGTTGGCACGTATCACTGAGAACGGTGGCATAGAAAACATCTACCGCTTGCAAGTGATGAATGCCTCTGAAAAAGACAAAACGTTCCAACTCTCAGTCAATGGGATGCAAGGCATTCAAATTGCTACCGAGGCAGAAGTCAAAGTGGCCTCAGCCCAAGCGCATTGGGTGGTGTTGAGCGTGACCATCCCTTACGGTTCAGCAGAAGCGGGTTCGCACAAGATTGTGTTCGACATCAAAGACACATCAGGGACCGATGAGATCCATGAGAAATCGGTCTTCTTGGTACCGCGTTAATTGACATCTTCATTGACTGACACTTCCTCTGCGCTGCTGCCCTGGCGCACGCTGGTGCAGATGACCCGTCCCGGCTTCTTGGTCATCACAGCTGTGGCGTGTGTGTTGGGTATCGCTGTGGCTGCTGCGTGTGGCCATGGGCCCAACGTATGGACTGCATTGACCACGGTGGTGTTGGCTGTTCTCATGCATGCCGCTGCCAATGTGTTGAACGACTATCACGATGCATTGAATGGCGCAGATGACGCCAATACGCAAGGCTTGTTTCCTTTCACCGGAGGTGCACGCTTGATTCAAAACGGTCATGTCACCGTGCAAGATACACAGGATTTAGCCAAGGCATTGATTTTGTTTTTGATCCCATGCGGTTTGTGGCTTGCCGTTCAAACTGGCGGTGGTTTGATTGTCTTAGGTATGGTGGGTTTGTTGTTGGGGTGGGGTTACTCTGCGCCACCCCTAGTTTTGATGAAGCGTGGACTCGGTGAGTTCACCGTGGCTCTGACTTGGGGCTTAGTGGTGATCGGTGCGGACTATGTGCAACGCGGCCAGTTCTTTGTCATTCCGGCTGCTGTGGCTATCAGCTTTGCCTTGTTAGTGGGCAACATTTTGGTCATCAATGGCTTCCCAGATGCACAGGCAGATGTCCAAGTAGGCAAGCGCACCTTGGTGGTTCGTCTGGGGTCACGAAGGGCAGCTTGGGTATATTTTGCTTTTGCTTCGCTCGCTTATGCGTGGCTGTTAGCAGGTGTGTGGTTGTTCATTCACCCAGAGCCTGCGCTGTGGGGCTTAGCGTCTATGCCCTTGTCGCTGTGGGCTTTTGTGCTTTTGCACAAAAATGCAGATCAACCCGCTCGTTTGACGCCTCCGATTGTGCTGACCATCGCCGCAGCAGTGGTACATGGTTTGGCGATGTCGGCTGGGTTGCTCACTTTAATTTTCTAGGTATTTATGAACCGTCATCTTGTATTGCTGTCTATCGCGCAAGGCTTATTCCTGACCAATAACGTCACCTTCATTGCTATCAATGGTTTGGTGGGGTTGAGTTTGGCTCCTGAGGCATGGATGGCCACTTTGCCTGTGATGGGCTATGTGGTGGGTGGTGCACTCAGCACAGGCTTGGTGGCAAAGTCTCAACAGCACTTTGGCCGCAAGGGCTCGTTTCAATTGGGTTTGTTGGTGGCGTTGCTGTCAGCTGCGTTGGGTGCGTTTGCTGTCCTCTCGCAATCTTTCTGGTTGTTGGTTGCGGCCACGGTGGTAGCGGGTTACTACAGTGCCAATGGTCAGTTGTACCGCTTTGCTGCGGCAGAGCTGTGTAAACCTGACTATCGCGAGAAGGCAGTGTCCTTGGTGATGGCAGGTGGTTTGATCGGTGCGGTCATTGGTCCGAACTTGGCCATTCAAACCAAGAGTTTGTTTGGCATGCCTTTCGCAGGCGCGTATGTGGCACTGATGGTGGTGGCGGTATTGTCGATGGCTGTGATGAGTTTCATCAACTTTCCTCCTGCATCCGTTGTTAAATCGGATGACACAGGTGGCCGCCCCTTGGGGCAAATCATGCGTCAGCCTGTGTTTGTGGTGGCTGCGATGGCGGCAGCTTTGGGTTACGGTGTGATGAACTTGTTAATGGCTGCCACGCCTTTGGCCATGCAGGTGTGTGGTTTCCCGTTCGATGACACAGCGTGGGTGCTGGAGTGGCACGTCATTGGTATGTTCGCGCCTGGCTTTGTGACTGGGCACTTGATCAAACGCTTTGGTGTTCTGCCTATCATGGGCGCTGGCGTGATGCTCAACATCGCGTGTATTGTGATTGCGTTGTCGGGTGTGGACTTACACCAATTTTTATTGGCTTTGTTCTTATTGGGCGTGGGCTGGAACTTTTTGTTCACAGGCAGTACCACGCTGTCGATGCAGGCCTACACGGCACAAGAGCGAAATCGCGCACAAGCCGCCATCAACTTTTGCGTGTTTGCCACCATGGCCTTCACCTCGTTTGCTTCGGGTGCTTTGGTGACAACGCAAGGTTGGGCTTGGCTCAACTGGGGTTCGTTGGTGCCTGTGTTGATCACAGGCGCGGGCTTGCTTTGGTTGGCACGTAAAAAGTCTTCAGTCGTGTAAGCGCTGAGGACTGTAAAGTACTCGTAGTTAAATAGATGTTTAACTAGATTTTTAGAAAAATATTTCTGAAATCATTAAATCTTTTACAAGAACTGAAATACTTTCTTGCTTGCACCAATCAGCAGGATAAGAGTTTCTTGTCAACCACTGCATAGTTAGATATTTTGGTTGTTTTTCGCTCAGAATATTTCCGGTAATTTCAGGGGCAGTAACGAAAGCCTATTCAGATGCTAAGGCAGTTTGAATGCATTGAAATAATTTCTCTTGCTTGCACCATTCAGCGGGAAAACTATTCCTTGTTAGCCATTGCATGGTCAAACCTTCTGGCTGATCGCCATTGAGTATGCTTTCGATTATCTTCGGAGATAACAGAGAAAGCCTAAGCCTTTCATTTACGGTGCTTGGCTCCAGCTCTTCTCTCTGAGCGATTTCTGACCCGCTTGTTGCAATACCCATATCGATGAGTTTTACCCAGTAAATGGCTCGTGCAACTGCATTGACAAGTGGTGAATTGATCGTTTTTTCCTTCTTCTCTTCAATTGAAGAGTTAGCGGAAGGAATGACTACTTTTCTACCTCCGTGTTGCCTAAACCTAAGTGGCGTATGTTTGGTGATACCAAATTCATCAACTTCAGCTTCGATGTCTTCCATCAATGACTCTCCCTTAGGCAAGCTCGAGCTGCGGGGTTTGTGATTGCATCGCTTTGACAACCACCCCCAGCCCCTCGAACCGCATCTGAACCTCAATTCCGTCTGGTTTGATCACCACCCGTTTGATTAGCGCGTGGATGATTTCCGTTTTCATCTTTGTGAAAAACTGATCCCATATGCTGGCCGTGTGGCGTAAGATCAAAACCACTGCCTGCGGCTCATCAATGCTTGGGTTAATTTTCTGAATTTCACACCAGTACTTGTTCACCATGCGTTCGCTGCGCAGATATTCCAGAAGTTTTTCTGACACTGCATCTTCAAGCATGGCAGCCTGGTAGTTCCATGACTGAGCGGCCTCTGCACCCTTGTGCATCTTTTTGTTGATCACGTAATAACGGTAAACCTTGCCGTTGGGCTTCTTAGTTGCCATCGGGATCAACAGGTCACCATCTTGGGTATACGTAATGCCTCGGAGCAGGAAGTCGTTGCGATTTTTCTTCTCCCATGTGTTTCTACAACGTTGGCGGTTGTCCACCGACAAAATCGCATGGGTTCGCTCCCACGTGATTGGGTCAATTAAGCCCTCGTGCTGTGCGGGGAAGCTCTCTCCCTTGTGGGAGATCTCACCGATGTAGGTGCGGTTGTGCAGGATCTTGTAAATGCTCTGCTTGCAAAAAGCCTTTTTACGCTTGGTCTGAATACCCTGTTCATTTAGTTCTTTGACGATCTTGGTGGTTGATTTCTCGGCAATGTATTGCTCAAAAATTCGCTGCACAAGTTCAGCCTCTTGTGGCTCTATGTGCAGAGCTCGGTTTTCAACACGGTAGCCAAGCGGGACAGAGCCTCCCATCCACATGCCTTTGCGCTTGGATGCGGCAATCTTGTCTCGGATGCGCTCTCCCGTGACCTCTCGTTCAAACTGTGCAAATGACAACAAGACGTTGAGCATCAGCCGTCCCATGGACGTTGCTGAATTGATCTGCTGGGTCACCGAGCTAAAACTCACCATGTGGTTGTCAAACACCTCCACCATCTTGGCAAAGTCGGCCAATGAGCGGGAGAGGCGGTCAATCTTATAGACCACCACGATGTCAATCTTCCCGGCTTGGATGTCTTTGAGCAGGCGCTTCAAACCGGGGCGTTCCATGTTGCCGCCTGAGAACCCCGGGTCTTCATAAAAATCTGGCACGAGCTCCCAGCCTTCAGTTTTCTGGCTGGCCACATAGGCAATGCCTGCTTCACGCTGAGCGTCAATAGAGTTGAAAGATTGATCAAGACGTTCGTCGGATGAGACGCGGCAATAGACCGCACAGCGTTTACGTGTGATGGTTTTCATTTGGAGTTACCTTGTTTTAAGCCGAAAAAGAGGGGTCCCGACCATTGGGTCCCTGTGATTTGTTTTGCAATCGCAGACAGCGACTTAAATTTGTGGCCATCAAATTCAAAACGACCATCAATTGCGACGGTGACGCGGTAGTCGATGCCATCGAATTCCCGAATCAAAACGGTGCCCGGCAGTAGGGTTGTGGTGAGGCGCTTGCTGGTTTTGATCTTGGAGAGTCGCTCACCGATGTCTTCGAGCAGGTTGCGGGTCTTTAGGGACAGGCCACCATCTGCGATTTCCTGAAGCCGATACGCCAGGCGCGATTCCAGTTGCTTGCGATGGGGATACCTAGGGCGCTCTTTGAAGTGCTTGTCCCAGAGCTTCCAAAACTCTGGCATTGCTAAGGTGGAGAGCGAATGCAGTTGATTGCCCACCATGTTGGTCAAAGGTAATGCATCTTCTGTTGCGGTGTCATCAGTCACGAGCGAATTCCTGCATTTGTTGAGGGGTTCGTATTGACGCTCTGGTGGGTAGATAAGTCGAGTAACTTGTCTCGACGAGTGGCGTGAATCTGACTCTTTGTGGCTTGGGGCTGTTTATCAGGAGCGAAAGTAACTAAGCGGCTGTCAGCGCTCATTCTTGAGATAGGTAGAAGACCCCCCCCTGTTTCAATTTGCACGCAGAAAAAATTGACCAAGCCCACGCATCGTGATCGCCGATCCGTAGAGATTTACCCCCCCCTCCCCCCGTAGGGGGCTTACTGGCGCGATGTGGCGGTCTCTGACGCGGTCTTCGCGTTGAGACAGGGCACGCACAGTCCCCGCAAGTTGGAGCGCTCAAAGCGCTCACCGCCCAACTTGATCGGAACGATGTGATCCACCACTTTGGCAAGCTGGAGCACACAGTAAACCGGGTTACCCCGTAACACCGCAGCACATGTGTTGCGCCATCTGGCTGATCGATAAAACCCCAGCTCCGTATCGAAGCCTTTACGCGCCCGCGAGTAATCACGATGGACTTTTGTTTGGTGTTGTGCGCAATAACCGTGAGTGCTGAGCACTTGCGCACAACCCGGATATCGGCAAGGAGTGGGCGCACTTTTTGGCATATCAATCGGCTTTCAAGGAATAAGCGACAGCTTCAAAAAATTAACTTGGCTTCATCTTGTTTAAGAGCGTCAATGCTTCACATCACACGAAGCAAAGGAGTTTGACGCCATGAAAAACACAAGCTCTCAATTCACAGATGACGAGCTCGGATTTATCCAACTCGCCGCCACCAAGGTCCTAGCCGCCGTTGCTAACGGAGAGATTGACCTCAACCAACTGGCTTGCCAAACGCTCGCCAGCCGGGGCCTCGACAAGCAAGGCAACTGGGTGGGTTTTGACAAAGCAAAACAGATTCACAACGTTGGAGGAACCAAGCAATGAGCAAACTGAACCAAGAACAAGTGATCGAGCGAATTGCTCATGAGCACTTGCACATCGAAACCCTAGAGACCCAAAACAGAGACCGACTGGACTTCCATGACTTAGCAGTTTGGTCAATCAAGAGTGCGCTTGAAGCCGCTTACGCCGCAGGTGCTTTATCAGCACAAAACAAATCAACAACATCGAAAGGTAAAAAATGAATCCCACAACCACGCAACGCGCATTGATTGAAGCCGCCACCAAACACCCACAGCACAAGCTGGTGGACTTCCCCGCGAACTTAAAAGGTGGCGCGAGAGCCAAAGCCCTTACATCCCTGTGTGGTGCGGGATGGATCAAGCCATGCGACAACGACAAAGATGTCTACGAGTTAACGCCCACTGGGATGCTCGTCATTGGTGCTAAACCTGAAGCACCCAAAACCTTGCGCGAAGGCACAAAGCAGTCCACGCTCATTGAGCTCTTAAAGCGCCCACAAGGCGCGACCTTGAAAGAAATGATTGAGGCAACTGGCTGGCAACAGCACACCATTCGCGGTGCGATGGCCGGGGCTTTGAAAAAGAAATTGGGCTTGAACATCGTCTCCGAGAAAACCGATGGCCAAGAACGTAAATATCGTATTGTTTGATTTCGTCGATTGAGGGGAAAGGCGCGATTGACAGTGGTTTGGGTGCGTACTCGCTGCGTACTGCGTACCCGGAATTCGAGTCTATCGGTAGCGAAATCGGGAGCCTTTGCCTCCCGTATTGATTTATCGCCAGGAAGGACCCGCGAATTTATGAAAGCGCTCGTGTCCTGTTCCTGTCGATGATGTGATTCGATGTTCGTGCATTGCGTTCGTGGATGTGTGGCGGGGGAGTGGATTGATTGCGATGTTGATTCACGTGACTGATTCGACCATGGACAGAAATGTAGCTGTAAAACGCAAAAATGTTGCAGTGCGTTTTAGTCTCTAAAACCGCGCATTTCCTCAGTCGTGTTAACAGCGCCGTTGATGCACGTTAAATCGCGCTAGAACACTCAACAGGAAATTTTGAACGTTGAACATGCGCCGATGGGAGGTCAATTGCGTCATCTGACGCAATTGACGCTAGATAACACTACTACCTCTTATGTGTGCGCGTTATGTGTACGCGTAAAGAACCAATGTTATCTAGCGTCATAAACGTCAGATTGGCAAATTTGAAAATACTAAGTATTCGTTTTTGACGGTTTTTTGAAATCGTGTTGATCGAGGGAGGTCTAGATCGATTGATCAAAAAAACGGAATTGACGGATCCATTTTTTGACTAACAAAAATTTTGGATGATCGCAATTGCATTCAAAACGGGAGTATCTGAATCACAGCCAGTTGATGAATTGAGTTTGAAATCAGAAACAAAGGGATTCAAAAAACGTAGTTCTGACACAGTTGACGCTTCAAAACACTAGTTCTTTACGCGTACGTAGGTACGCGCATAAAGAGAAAGGATGTTTTATTGCGTCAACTGTGTCAGATGATGACTTTTGTTGGGCTTTTGCTCAGCGTGATTTGGCGTGTTTGTGCGTGAACTAGCAGAGCTGTTAACACTGCAGAGTAAATGCGAGGTGGTGTAGCTGAAATCACTTTGCAACATTTCTTTGTTTTCGATCTACATTTTTCCGTATGGTTTAGAGCAAATTTTTATTTAAGAGGGCAGCACGCTTAAATGCGATGGCGCGATTCGTATGAAGATTACTGTCAACAGCGATGAATTCAAGGCTTGGCACGAGGTCGGCCATGCAACCGTTTGCTTGCATTTGGGCGGCGATGTAGAGAGCATCGAATTTCTTGAGAGCGATGCACGTGGTTTCGCAGTTGCTCATTGTTGCGATGTCATGCCGAACATGGAACGCAGTGTGGCGTGCGGTGGATTTGCGGCAGAGTTTTATTTATTAAACGGTGGTTACGCCGATTGGAGTGACAAGCAAGCAATCAGCGCGATCGTTTTTAGCAACGCTTGGAGTGATCGTGTTGATTTTGCTGGGCGCGTAGTCACTCAGAAAAATGATTTAACGAAAGAGGAAGATGAGGAGTTCATGCGTCATGCGACAAAGTTCGTTGCTCCGATTTTCGATTTGTATTTTTCGCGGATGCAAGACGTTGTGAGTGAGCTTCTGGCTGCGAGAAAAATTGATGGTGCGAGAGTAAAGAAACTTCTGCAGATCGGAATTCCCGTTGTGGCAGAACCAAAACAGCAGCGGGGATGACTGACCGGAATAGGCTGATTGCGGTCGTCGATCTAAACTTGGTGAACTTAATAAACACCCCAAAAGCGGACGTCCAACTTGGACTTGGCGGTTTGAGCGGCCATGATGCCTTGACATCCTCATCGTACTTTCTTGAC